>MDSZ01033685.1_pt1 | contig 93035 bp, 83 predicted proteins | sample 811201 | NCBI WGS metagenome assembly MDSZ01 (sample SAMN05326647, study PRJNA326480) | marine metagenome | isolation source: seawater | place: Indian Ocean: North | collected 2010
CTTATACTCAGAGTATTTTTGAATCTAATGGTGGGAAAAAAAGCAACTCTATCGTAATTCCTCACGGGGTAAATATACAACCAGTTAAATTTGCTAAAAAACCTTCAAAAAATTTGTTAGTAGGCTATGTTTCACCAATAGATACTTATAAGAATCATCTTAATGTTGTAAGAGCTGTTTCTTTATATAACCAAAAGAGTGCTGATAAGATTGTATTACATTTGGTTGGTGCAGCAGGTATTGGTTATAAAAATGTATATAAACTTGTAAAGGCTAATAATATGGAAAAGTATGTAATTTTTCATGGACAACTTTCAAATAATAAAACTATAGAATTTCAAAATAAGATGGACATAATTATATTTGCTTCATCCTGTGAAAATTTTCCAATTACCTTACTAGAAACTATGATGCTTAAAAAACCTTTACTTTGCTCTGATATTAGGCCAATGCCAGATATTTTAGGAAAAAATGCTATTTATTTTGACCCTAATGATATAAATTCAATATATAAATCTTTTTTATTAAGTCAGAATAAAGAATTACTAAAGAAAAATGCTGAGGGAGCTTTTAATATTGCTTTAAATTATAATTGGGAAAATGTTTCAAAGAGAACCTTTGAATACTTATATAATTTTTAAAAAAAGGATAAATCTATAAATGTTTAAAAATAAAGTTTTATTAATTACTGGCGGAACAGGTTCTTTTGGGAATGCAATGGTTGATAAGATTTTAAATTCGAATATTTCTCAAATAAGAATTTTTAGTAGGGATGAGAAAAAGCAAGATGATATGCGAAGAAAGTATAACAATGAGAAGCTTAAGTTTTACCTTGGAGACGTAAGAGATAAAGAATCAATTGCTCATTCAATGAAAGATGTTAATTATGTTTTTCATGCTGCCGCATTAAAGCAGGTCCCATCTTGTGAATTTTATCCAAACGAAGCAATAAAAACAAATGCTATCGGTGCTTCAAATGTTATTGATACTGCTATCAACAGTCATGTTGAGAAAATTGTTTGTTTAAGTACCGATAAAGCTGTATACCCAATTAATGCAATGGGTATGACTAAAGCATTAATGGAGAAAATAGCAATTTCTAAATCTAGAATAAGCAATAAAACAAAAATTCTAATTACTAGATATGGAAATGTCATTGGTTCAAGAGGATCTGTCATACCATTATTTCATGAAAAGATAGTTAATGATCAGCCAATTACAATAACTGATCCTTTAATGACTCGATTTATGATGACATTGGAAGATGCTGTTGATTTGGTTCTTTACGCTTTTGATAAAGGAAAGTCTGGTGAAATTTTAGTTAAAAAGTCACCAGGTGCAACAATTCAAAAGATTGCCGAATCTCTTATTTTGTTAAATAAAAAAAATAATCATTCCATTAAAATTATTGGAACTCGCCATGGTGAAAAAAAACATGAAACTCTTCTAACGGCAGAGGAAAGAATATATTCAAAAGAAAATGATGATTTTTATATTATTGCGCCAGATAATAGAAATTTAAATTATGAAGAATATTTTAGCAAGGGAAGTGAAAAAATTAGTAATGAAGTTGATTATTCATCAAATAACACAAACCAACTTAATGTAAATGATTTGGTTAGTTTGATAAAAAAATCTCAATCTTTAACTATTTAGATGTCAAATATCTTAATTACAGGAAGCGATGGTTTTATTTCAAAGAATTTAATTCAACGATTAAAGGATACTGACCATTTACTTTTTCTTTACTCAAAAAAAAAATACTTTTGGTTTTCTAGACAATGCATTGTTAAAATCAGACATAATTTATCACTTTGCAGGTGTTAATAAGTCAAACCATAAAGAAGATTTTAAAAAAGTAAATGTTGAGCTAACTCAATACATTATAAATTTTATTGAAAAAAATAATCTTAATGTTAGGATTATTTTTTCTTCATCAATACAAGCAGATCTCAATAATATATATGGATTATCAAAGCTTAAGGCTGAAGAATTACTTATTAAATATGCAAATAAAACAAATAACCAAGTATTTATCTATCGATTAAATGGAATTTTTGGAAAATGGTCAAAGCCGGATTATAACTCTGTTGTATCTACTTTTTGTTATAGGATTATAAATTCATTACCTATCACAATAGAAGGGCCCAATAAAAAATTAACACTTACTTATATTGACGATTTAGTTGATGATTTTATGAAAGATATAATTTCCAAAACTAATAAAAAGGTAAGTTATGTAAAACCATCTAAAAAATATGTTATCACTGTAAAAAAAATTTACGAAACAATTCATGGTTTTGATTTAGCAAGAAAAAATTTTATGTCTGAGAATGTTGGCAGTGGCATTAAACGTAAATTATATGCTACTTACCTAAGCTATTTATCAAAAGAATCATATATTTATGATCTTTTTGAGCACAAGGATAAGCGTGGCAAATTTGTAGAGATCCTTAAATTAAAGAATAATGGACAACTATCTTTCATTACAATAAAACCAAATCAATCAAGAGGAAATCATTTTCATCATACAAAATCTGAGAAGTTTATTGTTTTAAAGGGCGATGTTAAGTTTAATTTTGTTAATATTATGACTGAAGAAGAGGTGTGCTTCACTTTATCAGATAAGCGCTCTCAAGTTATTGAAAGTATTCCAGGCTGGAATCACGAGCTTATAAATGAATCACCTAATGAGGCAATTGTAGTAATATGGGCAAATGAAATTTATAACCCAAAGAAACATGATACTTATCAAAAAACTTAACACATGAAAAAAATAAAAATAATTACTGTCGTGGGGACAAGACCTGAGTTAATTAGATTATCTTCAGTAATTAATAAACTTGATTTACTTTGTGATCATATTTTGGTTCATACAGGGCAAAACTATGACTACGAGTTAAATGAAGTTTTCTTTAAAGATCTTGGTATAAAAAAACCAAAATATTTTCTTAAATCCTCTGATCAAAATAATATTAAAACAATTGCCAATATCTTAGTTTCAGTTGAAGAAATACTTAGCAATGAGAAACCGGATGCATTTTTAATTCTTGGAGATACGAATAGCTGCTTAAGTCTTTACGTGGCTAAAAGATTGAAAATACCAACTTTCCATGTAGAGGCAGGAAACAGATGTTTTGATGAGAGGGTTCCAGAAGAAATAAATAGAAAGATTGTTGATCATATTGCCGATATTAATATGACATATAGCTCCATTTCAAGAGACTATCTTATAAACGAAAATTTCCCTCCTCAGAGAATTATTAAAGTTGGCAGTCCAATGCTTGAAATCATCAATAGTAATTTAGCTAATATTAAAGCATCAAAAATTCTAAATAAATTAAAACTTAAAAAAAACAAATTTTTTATCTTTAGCTGCCACAGAGAGGAAATTATTGACTCACAGACAATGTTTACAAAATTTATAAACATACTAAATAAGTTAGCAAATAAATATAAGCAAAAAATAATAATTTCAGCTCATCCTCGGACATTAAAAAAACTTAATAATTCTTCAGTTGATTTGAACTCATTAATTCAGATACACCCACCTTTTGGTTTTTTTGATTATGTAAATTTACAAATGAACGCTTTTGTTACTCTTTCAGATAGTGGAACGATTAACGAAGAAGCATCAATTTTAAACATCCCAGCAATAAATTTAAGAGAGACAAATGAGCGACCTGAGGCAATGGAAGAAGGTTCCTCTTTGATGGTTGGAATGGATATAGATCGAATATTTCAATCTATTGAACTGTTGACTGATAAGAATAGAGTTAACAAAATCAATAAAGTATCGGACTATAACAGCGATAATTTTTCTGAGAGAGTTGTTAGGACAATTTATAGTCATATCAATTATGTAAATACTTATATATGGCATAAATAATGCATCTCTTTCTTATATGCGATACATTTTTTCCAAAACAAAATTCAGGTGCAATTCAATTAAAAGATTTAGCAGATTCATTAGTATCTTTAAATAATTCCCTTACTGTTTTTACTATTGGCGAGCAAGATAAGATAGAAAAGTTTAATGAATTTGATATTGTTTATATCAAACCTTTTTTTTATAACTCAAAAAATTATTATTTAAGGTTTATGTCAGAAATTTCTTATTCATTTTATTTTAAAAAAGCAATATTAAATTACATAAAAAATGATAAAAGGGAGGTAGGGGGGTTAATTTTTTATTCGCCAACTATTTTTTTTGGACATTTGATAGGTTCTTTAAAAAAAAAATTAAGAGTTAAATCCTTCTTAATTCTCAGAGATATTTTTCCTGAATGGGCTGTTGATTTGGGCATCATAAAAAATTCAATCAGCATACGTATATTCAAATATTTTTCATCATATCAATATCGTCAAGCAGATTATATTGGAGTTCAAGCTCAAAGCAATATCAAAAGTGCGGCTAATTGGATTGATGAACAGCAAAGAGAGAAATTAGTCACATTATATAATTGGCTTACCCCTCATAAAACTGCTAATCCAAGTTTTATGTTTTTAGATAATTTAAAGGTTAATTATAAAAATAAAAAAATTTTTATTTATGCTGGAAATGTTGGTGATGCACAGGATTTAAATTTATTTGTAGATGCAGCAGCTAAGCTTCTTTATAAAAAAGATATACTTTTTATAATTATCGGAAGAGGAAAGGATTTTAAAACAATATTTAAAAGAGTTGATCGCGATTCAATTAATAATGTAATTATGTTGGATGAGGTTGATAATAATAAGTTATTTGAATTTCTTCCCCTTTGCTATGCGGGAATAATATCTTTAAATAAAAATCATAAACTTGATAATATTCCTGGAAAATTATTATCTTATTTATCTGTTGGAATACCTACATTAGGTGCTGTTAATCTTAATAATGAATTAGTGGAGCTTAATAAAAGATTTAAATATGGTTTAATTTACGATTCTGGTAACGTTGACGACATCGTGAAAGGAGTAATTAAACTTGCAGAGGATAGAAAATACTATCTAAAAACCAAAAATAATTCTATTAAGTTTTTTAATACTTTTTTTACAACCAAAGAAGCAACTTCTAAAATTCTTGATTTTTTAAATTAGAATTATAGTTTTACCCATTCATGCTTTGCTATACTTTTTTCGATTCCTTCTAATGTTTTTGCATTCCATAAAGCATCATTCATATTAAGTTTTTGCTCTTTTTGATTTAATATTACTTTATTAAAATGATTTATTTCTAATAAGAAATGATTAGCGCTCGGCACTACTTCTTCTTTAAGTCCCGAACTTTCTGTGACATAAATTACTTTTGCAGGTTTGTCCTCTGGTTGCCATACTGTAGGACATTTGACTCTACCAAGTGGACCAAATGCCTCAAATTCAGAGCGTCTTATACATTCAAAGCTAATATCAAAAGTAGCTCTTTTATTATTACCAAAATCTAAAATTCCTGTTGTTGAAACATCAGCACCATGTTTATTTAACTTTGCTGAGGCATAAACATTTTTTGGCTCTTCTTTAAAACAATTACGAAGGGTATGAATAGCATATGGTCCAATATCCCAAAGGGCTCCTCCACCATTCTTCATACTTCTGTTTATACGATAAAACCGAGCAGGTTGTATTGGAAAAGAAAACATAGAATGGGCATAATTTACCTCACCAAGAATATTAGAGGTTATAACATTTTGAATTCGATCAAATTGTGGATGAAAGGCATACATAAAACCTTCCATTAATTTTACATTGAATTTTTTAGCTTCCTCAAAAAGCATTTGAACCTCTGAAGATTTAAGGGCCATTGGCTTCTCAATTAATACATGTTTTTTTGCTCTTATACTTTTAAGGGCAATTTCTACATGCTCCTCATTTGCTAATGGCACATAAATTGCATCAATACGACTATGATTTACTATTTGATCAAGTCCATCAAATGTTTGTACTGTATCTTCCAGGTGTGCTGCATGTTTAAGAAGGCAATCTTTAGCCGCACCTATTCTTCTACTTCCAATTGCAATTAATTCACCAACTTCTGAATTTATAATTGCAGGCATGAGCCTCTCATTTACTCTTGCTGCACCAACTATTCCCCACCGTATCTTAGTCATATTTTTTCCTATTTAATTGTTTACCAATATGATCTTCTCCACGCAATTTTGCTAACTCGATTTGGTTTTGCCGTTCAGTTAAACTCAATTTTTTTTTATCTGTAAGTTTGTCGTAACAATAAGGGCAGGATATACCTTTAATGTAATGTGAAGAATACATTTCATCTGGAGATAGTGGATGCCTACACGCATAGCATTGGTCATATTTACCCTCTTTTAATCCATGAGTTACTGCAACTCGTTGATCAAAAACGAAACATTCACCCTCCCACAAACTTTTATCTTTATCGATAGTTTCTAAGTACTTTAATATACCTCCTTCGAGATGGTAAACATCCTTAAACCCTTTTTCTATCATTAAAGAGGTAGCTTTTTCACAACGAATACCACCTGTACAGAACATAGCAATCTTTTTTGGTGTCTTTGGATCCAAATTATCTTCAATAAAGCTAGGAAGTTCACGAAACGTCGAGGTATTTGGGCTTATAGCATCCTTAAAGGTACCTATATCCACTTCATAATTATTTCTTGTATCAATTATTATTGTATTGGGATCGCTAATAAGGTCATTCCAGTCTTCTGGCTTGACATAGTTACCAACTTTTTTGGTGGGACTAACCCCATCTACTCCTAAAGCCACAATTTCTTTTTTTAATCTAACCTTAATTCTATAAAACGGGTTTTTGCTTGCCCATGATTCCTTATAATCTAGTTTAGAGAATAAATTATTAAAACAACTATCATTTTTTATAAATATTAAAAAATCACGAATATTTTTTTCCCTTCCTGAAATTGTTCCATTAATACCCTCATTTGCAAGTAAAATTGTGCCTTTTATCATATTTTCTTTGCAAAACTTATAGATATGCTCTTGAATACTTTTTTTGTTGTCAAGTTTAATAAACTGATAGAAGGCAATTGTAAGATACATAGAGGTTAAGGTTTAAATATCGTTTATTTAATAGTTTAAAAATGTTATTTTAACGCTCTTTCATAAATAAATTAATTGTTTCGGAGAATTAAACATGGCAATAGAACAAACATTATCGATCATCAAGCCAGATGCAGTTGCTAAAAATGTAATTGGAGAAATATATTTACGTTTTGAAAAGGCTGGATTAAAGATCATAAAGGCTCAAATGATCCACTTATCAAAAGAGGAAGCAGAAGGTTTTTACGAAGTACATAAAGAACGTCCTTTTTTTAACGATTTAGTAACATTCATGATTTCTGGACCAGTTATGATTCAGGCATTAGAGGGTGAAGATGCTGTACTAAAGAATCGTGAATTAATGGGAGCTACCAATCCTAAAGAAGCTGAGCCAGGAACTATTAGAGCTGATTTTGCTGATAGCATTGATGCAAATGCAGTTCATGGATCTGATTCGTTAGAAAATGCTAAAATTGAAATTGATTACTTCTTTGGCTAGAATTCTTTGGAAAATTTACTTGAATTTAATTTAAGAGAATTAACAAAATATATTGCTTCTTACGGCCATAAGCCATACAGAGCAAAACAACTTCTTAATTGGATTTATCAGGCTGGACAACAAGATTTTAATCAAATGACTGATCTGGCAAAATCATTTCGGGAGCAGTTATGTGAGATAGCTCAAATACAGACACCGAACATCATACTTGATCATCTTTCAAATGATGGAACAAGAAAATGGTTATTAGATGTAGGAACTAAAAATGGTATTGAAGCAGTATTTATTCCTGAAAAAGATAGGGGAACACTTTGTATTTCATCCCAAGTTGGTTGTGCATTAGAATGTACATTTTGTTCTACTGGAAGACAGGGATTTAATCGAAATCTATCTTCAGGTGAAATTATTGGCCAGCTTTGGGTGGCAAATAATTTATTGCGCGAACAACAAAATTATAAAAATTTAAAAAAAGAAGATCGTATAATTACTAATGTTGTTATGATGGGTATGGGTGAGCCATTAACCAATTACAAAAATGTTGTTCATGCATTAGAGATGATGCTTGATGATAATGTTTATGGATTAAGTAGAAGAAAAGTTACGTTATCAACCAGTGGCTTGGTACCAGCAATTGATAAGCTCAGAGATGATTGCCCTATATCACTTGCAATCTCGCTTCACGCACCTAATGATGAATTAAGGGATGAGATTGTACCTATTAATAAAAAATACCCATTAGAAGCTCTAATGCATGCTTGCAGAAGATATATTGATAAAGCACCTCGTGATTTTGTTACCTTTGAGTATGTTATGTTAAAGGATATTAATGATTCTTTAGAACAAGCTAAACTTCTGGTAAGTCTAGTTAAAGATGTGCCTTGTAAATTTAATTTAATCCCTTTTAATCCCTTTTCCAACAGTGGTTATGTGTGCTCAAGTAGAGTTAAGATTGAGTCTTTTAAGAATGTGCTAATAGATGCAGGATTAGTTGCAACAATAAGGAAAACAAGGGGTGATGATATTGATGCTGCATGTGGACAATTAGCCGGTCAAGTCCAAGATAAAACAAAAAGAACCCAGAGGATACTGCCAGCATGATTAAAAAAAATACAAACCAGGTTATGGTGGGCAATATAGCTGTTGGCGGTGGTGCCCCTGTTGTTATTCAGTCTATGACAAATACAAACTCGTCTGATAGAGAGGAAACTGTAAGGCAAATCCTAGAATTATGGAAAGCAGGTTCGGAAATTGTAAGAATAACTGTCAATGATGAGGCATCAGCCTTACAAGTACCTAATATTAAGAAAGCACTTCTTGATAATGGATGTGATGTGCCTATTGTTGGTGATTTTCATTTTAATGGCCATAAGCTACTCAAAAAATTTCCTAAATGTGCATCGTCTTTAGATAAATACCGTATAAACCCTGGAAATGTTGGTAAAGGAAGTAAAAGGAATGAGCAATTTGCAATGATGATTAAGCTTGCCATTGAATATGATAAGCCCGTAAGAATTGGGGTTAATTGGGGAAGCTTAGATCAGGATTTGTTAAAGGTTTTGATGGACGAAAACGCAGCATTAAAGGACCCATTAGCTGCATCAACAGTTATGAAAGAAACATTAATAAGATCAGTAATAGATAGTGCTATTTCTGCTGAATCTATAGGTTTACCAAATAATAAAATTATCGTCTCATGTAAGGTTAGTGATGTGCAGGATTTGATTGAGGTATATACAAATTTATCGAAACGTTGTAATTACCCTTTGCATCTTGGTTTAACAGAGGCAGGTATTGGCTCTAAAGGGATAGTTGCTTCTGCTGCTTCAATGGGCTATCTTCTTCAACAAGGTATTGGAGATACAATTCGAGTATCTTTAACGCCTCAGCCAGGTGAGTCAAGAACTAAGGAGGTTAGAGTGGCACAAGAATTACTTCAGACTATGGGTATAAGATCATTCACACCTTTAGTAATTGCATGCCCAGGATGCGGGAGAACTACTTCGACTTACTTTCAAGAGTTAGCGGGTGAGATTCAATCCTTTTTACGAAATACTATGCCTGAATGGAAAAAAACATATAATGGTGTTGAGAATATGTCTATCGCTGTTATGGGATGTGTTGTTAATGGACCAGGTGAGTCAAAGATGGCTAATTTAGGAATTAGTCTTCCCGGAACTGGTGAAACGCCTGTAGCTCCAGTTTATGAGAATGGAAAAAAAACAGTCACCCTTAAAGGAGATAAAATCGGTGACGAATTTAAAGAAATTATTAATCAATATATTAAAAATAATTATCCAAAGAAAACATAAATCAATTTATGGCTAAAAAAATACAATCAATTAAAGGTTTTTATGATGTTCATCCCCAACGTCAAAAGTTATGGCGATTCATGGAGTCAAAAATATTATCCGTTCTTGACCAATACAATTATCAAGAGATAGGTTTACCTATGTTGGAATCTACTGATTTATTTACTGCTGGAGTGGGCACACATACTGATATTGTCGAAAAAGAAATGTATAGCTGGGTAGATCCATTAAATAACGACAACTTAACGCTGCGGCCAGAGGGTACGGCAAGCTGTGTAAGAGCTGTAATTGAAGGGAGCTTAACTTACAATGGCCCAATTAAATTATTCTATAGGGGGGCAATGTTTAGGCACGAGAATGTTCAGAAAGGAAGACAACGTCAATTTCATCAGGTAGGGGTTGAGGCTTTTGGTTATGATGACCCATCAAGTGATGCAGAACAGATTTTATTACTTAAGCGTATTTGGAAATGTCTTGGTTTGGAAAATATAGAACTTCAGTTAAATACTATTGGAGATCCATCAGATAGAGAATTGTATCGAAAAGAATTGATTGCTTATTTCGAAGAAAATAAATCAATTTTGGATAATGATGCTCAAAGGAGACTTTATGAAAATCCCCTTCGTATATTAGATAGTAAAACCCCAAAAATGCAGGAAATGCTTAACAATGCTCCAAAATTAATAGATTTCATCTCAAAAGAAAGTCTCAAACACTTTGAAATGCTGTGCAATATTCTTGATAATCATGGAGTGGAATATACGCAAAATGATCGCTTAGTAAGAGGATTAGATTATTATAACCGTACTGTATATGAATATGTGTCGAGTGATTTAGGAAGTCAAGGTACTGTTGCTGGTGGAGGGCGTTTTGATTATTTGGTTGAAAAATTGGGAGGAGATAATACCCCTGCATGTGGATTTGCTCTTGGTCTTGAACGAATAATCTTGTTATTAGAAACTAAGGAGATTACTCATCACATTAATCCAGATATTTATATATTAAATCTAGGTCTTAATGCTAGGACTGAAGCTTGCAATATTGCAGAATTATTACGTGATTATAATTATAAAGTTGGTTTGAATCTGGATGGAACCAGCTTTAAATCACAAATGAAAAAAGCTGATAAAAGTGGTGCAAAGATCGCTTTAATCCTTGGTGATGATGAAGTGGTTAAAAAATCTATTAAAATTAAACTTCTTAGAAAAGAAGTGTCACAAGAGGATGTTTTACAAAAAAATCTTTTATCTTACTTGAAGAGTATTAAATAATTGAATAAAAATCTTTTAGAAATAAATCAGTTAACTATTTCTCCTAAAAATAATCCACAGTTGCATCTGGTTGACAATATATCTTTTCAGCTTAAAAAAGGAAAAACTACATGTATTGTTGGAGAGTCGGGGAGTGGAAAGAGTCTTACTGCATTATCTATCATTAAGCTCCTTTCTGTTCAGCTTAACGCATCTGGAAAATTCTATTTCAATGGAGAGGATATTTCCAATCATTCGGAAAAAGAAATGCGTTTAAAGCGTGGCCAAGATATTGCTATGATTTTTCAAGAGCCAATGACATCATTAAATCCAGTTTTAACTATTGGTTACCAAATTCAAGAGGCAGTTCAAGTTCACCATAACCTTGAAAAGAATCAATTACAAAAAAGAACGCATGAATTATTAGATTTAGTTGGAATCCCATCGAATAGGGCTTCAAGTTTTCCTGATGAATTATCTGGAGGTCAGAGACAAAGAATCATGATTGCAATGGCAATGTCTTGTAATCCAACTTTATTAATTGCTGATGAACCAACTACTGCATTAGATGTAACTGTGCAAGCACAAATACTTGATTTATTGGATAATTTAAAAAATAGGTTAAATATGACCATGCTTTTTATAACCCATGATTTTGGTGTGGTAAATGACATTGCTGATGATGTTATTGTCATGTTTAAGGGTAATATTGTTGAACAAGGAAGTGTTAAGGACGTTTTATCTAATCCAAGTCACCCCTACACAAAAGCTTTATTAAGTTGTGTTCCAGATTCAGATGGTAAAAAGACATTAAAACCAATTGATTATGAAAAGCTTTACAAGAAAATGGCATAGTAATGAAAAATATTTTAGAAGCAAAAAATTTAGTTAAAGATTATAGTCAAACCCAAGGTTTTTTTTCTAGAACTAAGAATACTATTCATGCATTAAACCAAGTTTCAATATCAATTGAAAAGGGAAAAACTCTTGCTGTTGTTGGTGAATCCGGAAGTGGAAAATCTACACTTGCCAAAAGTCTTATTAAGTTAATTGAAGTCGATGATGGATCAATATATTTTGAAGGTATACACCTTAATAGCTTAACTTCAAATAAATTAAAGGCCATACGAAAAAATATTCAAATGGTCTTTCAAGATCCCTATGCTTCTCTTAATCCTAGAATGAAAATTAAAGACATTCTTGAAGAACCATTAATTATTCATAATATTGATTCATCCTCAGATCGACTAAAAAAAATAAAACAAATGATTGTTAGGGTAGGCTTAGGAGAGAATGATCTTAAGAAATATCCACATGAATTTTCAGGTGGTCAACGTCAAAGAATTGGCATAGCTAGGGCACTAATTTTAAGCCCAAAGCTTGTTATCTGTGACGAACCTGTTTCAGCTCTTGATGTATCTGTTCAGGCACAGATAATTCAACTTTTAAAATCTCTTCAAAAAGAATTCAAATTAACTTATTTATTTATCACGCATGACTTACGAATTGTAAGACATATAGCTGATAAAGTGTTTGTTATGAAGGAGGGTAAATTAATGGAGCAAGGAAAAACTGATATAATTTTCAAAAATCCGAAAACTGCTTATACAAAAGAGCTTTTAGCTTCAATCCCAGGAAATCGCAAATTAAAAAGGAATAAATAATGGCTGTAGATATAGATGATAACGAACAAAATGAAAAATTAAGAGAAATATGGGTCAATAATAAGAATTTTATAATAATTGGCTTTGTTTTTTTACTGGTTGTATATTTTGTCTTTACTTTTTTAGCAAATAAAGAGCGAAAGCGTAATGAATTGGCATCCCAACTTTATCAAGAAATTTTAATTGAAAAGGTTGAAAATTTAGAAAATATTCAATTGAAAACTAACACCTTAAAAAATGATCATTTGAATTCTCCTTATGCTGGAAGAGCATCACTTCATCTCGGACAATTATTAGGAAAGTCCAAGAAGTATGATGAATCTATTAATGAATTAAAATGGGCTTCAAAAGAATCCAAAGAAGTCTCTATTAAATCTCTTGCTAGATATACGTTAGCACACACATATATTGCGATCAAAGATTATGAAAGTGCAAAAATAGCTGCTGAGAGTATTACTAGTAATGGATTTAATGCGCTCAAAATGGATCTTTTAGGTGATATTTATTTATTAGAAGGAAATATTAATGAGGCAAAAGAGGCCTTCACAACAGCATTAGAATTTTACAAAGATAAGAACGAACTTGCTCAAGTTATCCAAACAAAGATTGATGCTCTTGGCAAATGAAGAATATATTTGCTCTATTTGTAGCGCTTATTACTTCATCATGTTTTTTTGGACCAGTGAAGGAGTTAAAATATCAAATTGAGGACTCCTTTGATGAGGGAGAATCCCTTACAGAACCAAAGAAAATTTCAAATTTTCAACAAACTAAATCTACTGAAATTATTTGGAAGTCCAAATTAGAGGGCAATTTAGAACATACAACAACCTACCTTCTTCAAAAAAAAGATATGTTGTTTGCAATATCCTCAAGCGGAAATTTAACGGCATTTAATTCTGAGGATGGGCTTGTAAAATGGACCAAGAACTTTAATGTACAAGTTTCTTCTGGTTTATCAGGCAATGATTCAATAGTAGTTTTCACCTCTCAAGACGGATATATATATTGTGTTGATTTTGAAGGCAAGCTTCTTTGGAAAGCATTCTTTGGGCGTATTTTATCGCCTCCTCTTGTTTTAAAAGAACTTTTGGTTTTAAGAAGAGATGATAACCTTTTTGCATCATTTGATACCTTAGAGGGAAATATAGTTTGGAAATATCAAGCACCCAGCGCATCTTTAACATTAAACTCTCAAGGAAAAATGATTTTTTCTGATGGTGTTGTTTATTCCGGACTACCTAATGCAAAATTAATAGCTCTTGAGGCAACTTCTGGACTTTTGATATGGGAAGCTACTATTTCAAGACCTAAAGGAACTTCGGACATTGATAAATTAAATGATATAACCAGCCAACCTGTTATAGATAATTCTCTAATTTTTACAGTTTCTATGAATGGAGATGTAGCTTGTCTTGATCGTAAAACCTCAGAAATATTGTGGACAAGACCTTTATCAAGTTTTGTAGGCATAACTGATCATTTAGATGAGGTTTTAGTTGTTCACCAGACAGACTCCATTTATTCGTTGAATAAATTAACGGGTAAATCAAATTGGAGAAATGGAAATTTAAAAGGAAGATCCTTGACCACAGGTATTATTGTTGATGATTATTTTATAACTGGTGATTTTGAAGGATATATTCATACAATTGATGTAAATACTGGATCTCTGGTAGGAAGACTTTTTCTTGAATCCAAGACAAAGATTTTAAATAATCTTTTAAAAAATTTAGATAATAGTTTCTATACAGTCAATACTGAGGGTATGATTTACAAACTTAAATTAGTTGATGTTGATATTCCGGTTGATAATGTCGAATTAGAATCTAGTGTTGAAGAGACTGATATTTCAGAAGAATCTTCAACGTTTAAATTATTTGATAAATTAAAAGAAAAGATTCTTAATTAACTGATGATTACTATCGCAATAGTAGGTAGACCTAATGTTGGAAAATCCAGTTTATTTAATCGGTTAACTAAAAGTAGGGATGCCTTAGTAGCAGATGAGCCAGGTCTTACAAGAGATAGGCACTATGGAAAATTTAAAATTGAACAATCACAATTTATACTTATAGATACGGGTGGATTTGAACCTAAAAAGAAAGTGGGTATAGCTAAAGAAATGGCATTACAAACTAGACTTGCCATAGATGAATGCGATTTAATTTTATTTGTTGTAGATGCAAGAGAGGGGTTACATCCTACCGACCAACATATTGCCGATATAGTTCGTAAAAACGATAAGAATAAAATTCTATTGATAAATAAATCAGAGGGAATGCAGTCTGAGATTGTATGTGCAGATTTTTATTCATTTGGTTTCAAACAGAATCTACCTATATCTTCTGCTCATGGTGAAGGGATAAGCCTATTGAAGGAGATGATTTTTAACTTTGACTGGCACGAAGAATCCAGTCAAATAACAAAAAATATTCCAAAAATTACCATTATAGGAAGGCCAAATGTTGGGAAGTCAACACTAACAAATGCTTTGTTGGGCGAGGATAGATTTATAGTTTACGATGAAGCGGGTACAACTCGTGATGCGGTATCTGCAGAATTTATATTTAATAAAAAAGAGTTTATTCTCACTGATACTGCAGGCATTAGAAAAAAAGGTAAAGTATTTGGTGCTGTTGAAAAATTTTCTATCATAAAAACACTTTCGTCTATTGAATCTTCTAATGTAGTAATACTTGTTATTGATGCATCTGGAGGGATAGCTGCGCAGGATATGCATTTAATTGGATTTGTTTTAGAATCTGGAAAATCAATTGTTATTGCAATAAACAAATGGGATTCCGTTTCCGATTATGAAAAAGAAAAAATACAAAACGAAATTGATCAAAAATTACCTTTTGTTAATTTTGCCGAAAAAGTTTTTGTCTCTGCATTAAAAGGATCTGGATTAAAATTATTGATGAATTCTGTATTTAAGGCACACAAGTCTTCATCCCTTAAGTTCTCAACCCCACAAATAAACGAAGTTCTTTCTAATGCAATCCAAACTCATCAACCAAAAATTATTAAAGGAATTAGACCTAAGCTAAAATTTGCTCATCAAGGGGGTTTAAATCCACCTACAATAATAATTCATGGAAATCATTTAAAGGAAATTAGCAAAGATTATGTAAGGTATCTTGAAACCTTCTTTCGTAAAGCATTTGATCTTATTGGCACTCCATTAAGAGTAGAATTAAAAAGTGGGAAAAATCCATATCAAGAAAAAAGCGAAAAATCTAAGAAAACCGGTCTAGTTACAAGAAGAAAAAATATTGATAACTTTAGAAAAAAAATGAAAGAAAAGAAAATTAAAAAGCTTAGTCAATAATATCCCAAAATTTCCACCATTTATCTACGTCAACCTCTTTTTTTTGCTTACCAAAATCACTATCTGGAAAATTTAACTCTAAAACTCTTTTTACATCCTTCTCAAGGTCATAAATACCTAATTTGTTATATGCACTTGCTGAAATTACCAAAGCCTCCTCTTGGTGCACTGATTGAGGGTAGTTTTCTAAAACATACTTCGATCTATTAAGAGCCGCAACAAATGCATCCCTTTTCATATAATATCTTGCTACATGGAGTTCTCTTTCACATATTTTGTTCATTAAATAAGTCATTCTGTTTGCTGCATCATCTGCATATTCACTCTCTGGAAATAACTTGACCATTCTTTTTAAGGCTTGAAAACTTCTTTCTAATTGAGATACATCTCTATCGCTGATATCTTGCATTGTTAGTTCTTTTACAATACCTCTATCTTTAAACATTACAACTCCCTTCAAATAATGGGCATAATCAAGAGCTGGGTGATTAGGATAGCTAATAATAAATTTATCCAGCATGGCAATAGCCTCTTCATCTCTATAAAAGTTTTTATAAGCATAAGCAAGATTGAGTTTTATTTGTGGCGCAAGAGGTGAGTTTGGGAATCTTTTTTCAGCCTTTTCAAGAAACTCAATCGTTTTTTGCCAATCCTTATTAGCAGAGTAAATTTCTGCAGCTTTTAAAATTTCTCTGTCAGATCGACCTAGGGTTTCATCAAATTCAGTTGGTTCTCCAAAGATAAAACATCCAGAAAGGAAAATTGATAATAAAAAGATGGAAAATAGAGGTGAAATGTTAATATTCATAGTCAACCAAAATTATACATTATGACTATTAATAAAATACAAATTTTAATTTCTCCCGAACTTAATGGTCTAAGAATTGATTCTGCTGTTCAAAAATTATTACCCGAATATTCTCGCGGGAAAATACAGTCTTTGATAAAGAGTGGTTATATCACCATTGATGGACAAACAATTCTGCCAAAAAAGAAAGTTATTGTTGGCGATAATTTAATCATAGAAATTCAAGAGGAGGAGGAGTGTAAACAATTTAAGCCAGAAAATATAGATATTGATATTATTTATGAGGATAAGGATATTTTTATTGTTAACAAAAAACCAGGTATGGTTGTTCACCCTGCTGCTGGAAATTGGGATGGCACTTTACTAAACGCCATATTGTTTCATTATCCTGATAATGAAGTTTTACCAAGAGGAGGTATTGTTCATAGACTTGATAAGGACACATCTGGTTTAATGGTGGTTGCTAGAAATGAAAAGGCACAATTAAACCTAATTAAACAATTACAAAATAGAGCAGTTAAAAGAGAATACAGGGCTATTGTTTGGGGTCAGATTTGGAGCAACGGAGTTGTTGATCAGCCTATTGGAAGACATCCAACAAATCGTGTAAGAATGGCTGTAAATAATATACATGGCAAGGACTCAGTCACTCACTATGAAGTTTTGGAACGATTTGGTCATCATACATATTTACGATGCAATCTTGAGACTGGGCGTACTCATCAAATAAGAGTTCATATGAATTATATTAAATCGCCAATAGTAGGCGATCCTGTTTACGGTATGAAAAAAATTATTCCACTTAAAGAGTTATCTGATGTACTTAAAAAAGAGGTTTTTAATTTCCCTAGACAGGCTCTACATTCAATTAGTTTAGGATTAATACATCCATCATCAAATAAGTCCATGAAATGGGATATAACCCTTCCTGATGACATAAAGAAACTCTTAGATATTATTCGAGCTGAACCTAATAATTCTCTTAAATTATCCAAAAAGGATAATGATAATTTTGCTGGTGAAATAATATATACAAAAAATATAGAAGATAATTAATTATTTTTATGAGTAATTTTATATACCCTGATTGGAAAGTACCCAACTTTATTAGAGCAATCCAAACTACAAGAAAGGGAGGCTATAGTGTTGGTGACTGCTATGGAGGACTCAATTTAAGTCATCATGTTGGCGATAAACATAACTCTGTTAACTTAAATATAAAACAACTAAAAGATAAAGTTCACAATGAGATAAGTTGGATAGAGCAAGTCCATGGCAAAAAAGTAATTCAATTACCAAAAAAATTATCACCAAATGAGGCTGATGCATGTTTTTCCAAAGATAAAAACATAATTTGTGCCGTGCGTACGGCAGATTGTTTGCCCATTCTTATAACTGACATAAAAGGTACATTCGTAGCAGCTGTTCATGCAGGCTGGAAAGGTCTTGGAATGGGTATCATCGAAGAAGCTATAACTAGAATAAAATCTCCTAATGATTTAATAGTATGGCTAGGCCCATGCATCAGCCAGAAAAATTTTGAAGTAGGTCATGATGTCTATGAATTTTTTTATAAATACGATAAGAATATTAAACCCGCTTTCATAGAAAAATCTAAAGATAAACTCTTATTAAGTTTAACGAAAGCAGCAGAAATCAAACTCAAGACTTTGGGAGCTCAATTAATATATGGGAATGGAATCACTCAAAATTATTGCACATTTGATGATGTGGATACATTTTATTCATATAGAAGAGATACATTTACTGGAAGAATGGCATCTTTATTATGGATGGAGTAATTTTTTAACATGTATACTTGACAGCTGCTTTATAATTAAATGAGAATGATTCTCATCTAATAGTTAAATAAAATTTTTTAAGGATAGTGAAAAATGACAATATATATTGTGATAGGGGTTTGTTTTGCTGGCGGACTTATTAGTCTTTTCCTTGCAAGCGTTATATTTAAAAAAGCTAGCCAAAACTTAATAAACAATATGGTAAGTCTTGCAGTTGGAACGCTTTTAACCACAGCATTTCTGGAAATCATCCCACATGCTATTGAGGAAGCAAATAATAACTCTCATGACATTAGTTTTATGGTGCTTATTGGGATCCTTGTTTTTTTTATTTTAGAAAAATTATTTATTTGGCGACATTGTCATGGTCCTAATTGCAATAAGCACGGTGATTGTGAATCTTCTCCTCCTTTAAATAACATCAACGGAAAAGGAAGTATTGTTTTTATTGGTGATCTATTTCACAATTTTGTAGATGGTATTTTGATTGCAAGTGCTTTTTTGGTAAACATCAACCTTGGACTTGTAACTGCACTTTCTATGATGCTTCACTGTTTACCTCAGGAAATGAGTACTTTTTCAGTTCTACTTCATTCTGGTTTATCAAAATTTAAGGCTTATATGCTCAATATAGCTTCGAGTATTGCAACCCTTGTTGGTGCGTTACTGTCTTTTTTCATACTGAGTATGATGCAAGAATTTATTCCATTTGTTCTTGCTATTGCAGCATCGAGTATGATTTATATAGCAATTTCCGATCTTATGCCAGGCCTTCACAAAAAAACAGAGATGAAAGACTCTATTAAGCAAATACTTATAATTTTGCTTGGTGTTATACTTGTATCTATTATTCATTCATTTCTTCATTAAATGATAACGAAACAAAATTATCATTCACCAAAAATTGGTTTTATATCGCTAGGTTGTCCTAAGGCTGGTTCTGATTCAGAGAAAATGTTAAGTAAAATTAAGGCTGAGGGCTATGAGATTGCGCAAAATTATCATGACTCAGAACTTGTTATAGTTAATACATGTGGCTTTATAGATAGCGCGGTAGAAGAGTCTCTTAATGCTATTTCTGAGGCAATCGATAATAATGGAAAGGTAATTGTTACAGGTTGTTTGGGGGAGCGAAGGGAAGTTATAGAAAAGCGCTTTGATAATTTACTGGCAATAACAGGTTCAGAAGCCTACAGGGAGGTTATGGATGCAGTTCATACCCATGTACCTAAGCCTGTTAATCCTCATATCGACCTTATACCACCTCAGGGTGTAAGATTAACCCCGAAGCATTATGCTTACATCAAAATTTCTGAGGGATGTAATCATACCTGTACTTTTTGTATCATTCCATCCATGCGAGGAAAATTAGTAAGTAGGCCGATAGGTGAGATCATGCAAGAAGCAGAAAATTTGGTCAGATCGGGTGTATCGGAGCTTATTATCATCTCTCAAGATACTAGTGCATATGGTGTTGATATAAAATATCGTTCTGGGTTTTGGAATGGTAGACCTATTAAATCAGACCTATACCACTTGGCAAAAAATCTTAGCAAATTAGGGGTTTGGGTAAGATTTCATTATGTATATCCTTACCCTAATGTTGATAATTTAATATCATTAATGGCTGAGGGTAATATTCTTCCTTATATAGATGTACCCTTTCAACATGCAAGCCCGGAAATTTTAAAGTCTATGAAAAGACCTGCAAACGCTGAAAATAACCTTGAGAGAATTAAAGGGTGGCGAAAGATTTGTCCCGAGCTAGTCATCAGAAGCACATTCATAGTAGGTTTTCCAGGTGAGACAGATGAACAATTTGAGTATCTTGTAGAATTTTTAGAGCAAGCTAAATTAGATAGAGTGGGTTGTTTTATGTACTCTAACGTAGAAGGCGCAGCTGCGAATAACATTACAAATCAGGTAGATAGTGATATAAAGCAAGCTAGGCTAGAACGATTAATGAAAGTACAAAAAAGTATTAGTCAAAAAAAATTATCAGATAAAGTTAATTCTATTCAGACTGTTATTGTTGACGAAATAGGTGATAATTATGCAATGGCTAGGTCATATGCAAATGCCCCAGAAATTGATGGTGTAATTTTTCTTGAAAATCCTGAAGGTTTAGAGCCTGGAGATATGCTTGATGTTAGAATCAAATCTTCTGAGGACTATGATCTTTATGCTGGTCCCAAATAATATAGGAATTTTTTGTGAAAGAAGTTATAACTCGCTTTGCCCCAAGCCCAACAGGTAATCTTCATATTGGAGGCGTTAGAACTGCTTTATTTTCATGGGCATATGCTCAACATCATAAAGGCCAATTTATCCTAAGAATTGAAGATACTGATTTAGAGCGTTCCACACCTGAAGCAATAAATATTATCAAGGAAGGAATGAAATGGTTGAATATTAATAACGACGGACCTATTCAATATCAAACTCAGAGATTTAAGAGGTATAAAGAGGTTATAAATGAGCTACTCGAGAATGGAAATGCATATTATTGTTATGCGACAAAAGAGGAGCTAGATGAGTTAAGAGAACAACAAAAGCAAGAAGGGAAAAAACCTAAGTATGATAGAAGATGGCGACCCGAATCAGGTAAAAATTTACCAAAAATTCCTAGTGATGTAAAACCGGTAGTTAGATTCAAAAATCCAAAGGAGGGGAGTGTCTCTTGGCAGGATTTGGTTAAGGGTGAAATATCAATTAAAAATGAAGAATTAGATGACTTTATTATTTCGCGCTCTGATGGTTCACCTACCTATAATTTTTGTGTTGTAGTGGACGATTGGGACATGAAAATTAGCCATATCATTAGAGGTGACGATCATGTTAACAATACCCCAAGACAAATTAATCTTTATAAAGCTTTAAATGCTGAAATACCAGAATTTGCCCATTTATCTATGATTCTTGGAAGCGATGGGCAAAAGCTATCAAAACGACATGGTGCAATAAATGTTATGCAATTCAAGGATATGGGTTATGTTCCAGAGGCTATTAAAAATTATTTAGCTAGATTAGGGTGGAGTCATGGTGATAATGAAATATTCTCCATGAATGAATTTAGCTCACATTTTGATTTTGAGCATGTAACTTCTTCTGCTGCACAATTTGATGAAGAGAAACTAAATTGGCTAAATAATCATTACATTAAAGAAATGGATCTTGTTGATCTTGCATCTTTACTAGATTTTGATTTAACTTCTAATAGGTTGAATGGGGCTTTAATGTTGTATAGAGATAGAGCAAAGACATTGAACGAAATAAGAGAAAGTATAAAGTTCTTTTTTGACATGCCCAAGATCCCTGTAAGTTTAATAGAGAAATATTTGAACAAGGAATCCATTGAGCTTATTGATAAATTTATTGGATCATTAAACGAGCATTTATGGACCGATGAAGAAGTAAATGATCATTTAAAAGCCTTCGTAAAAAAAGAGGGAATAAAATTCCCAGCTATTGCAATGCCATTAAGAGTTATTTTAGCTGGCACAGATCATACTCCGAGTGTAGGGAGTATAATATCTATTTTAGGTAAAAATGAGGTAACCGAAAGACTAGACTCTTTTAAAAATCAATATGACTTCTAAAGCCGCTCATTTACAGGAAATTTTTTTAGACCAACTATGCGAGCAAAAAATTTCTGTATCAATTTATCTTTTAAATGGAATTAAGCTTCAAGGCTTAATAGAGTCTTATGATCAATATGTAATCGTGTTAAATGGGAGCTCGCCTCAACTAATATATAAACATTCAATATCGACAATTGTTCCCTCACAAAAAATAACATTAAAGGAATTAAAATAAGTTAATGTTTGATAGACCGGAGGTTGGAGAAAAAGCAATTTTGGTTAATATAAATTTTAATAATATTAATCACGAGGAAGATACAAATGAATTGAAGCAATTAGTCACAAGCGCTGGTTTTAATATTGCCGAAATAATCCAAAGTAAAAAAAATCAACCCGATGCAAGATACTTTGTTGGTTCGGGGAAAGCCCAAGAAATAGTAACAATTAAAGAAATTACCAAATCATCAACTATAGTCTTTAATCATGAATTAACCCCTTCCCAAGAGAGAAATATAGAAAAGCTTACCGGTTTGAGGGTCTATGATAGAACCGCACTTATCTTATATATTTTTTCTCAAAGAGCTAAAAGTTATGAAGGAAAATTACAAGTTGAATTAGCTCATCTAGATCATTTATCTTCAAGACTAACAAAGGGATGGAGTCACCTTGAGAGACAAAAGGGAGGTATTGGTGTAAGAGGAGGGCCTGGAGAGAAACAAATAGAACTTGACAGGCGAATGCTGGGTATACGAATAAAACAACTAAAAGAAAAGTTAAAAAAGCTTGATAAACAAAGAGGTATGCAACGTAGAGCAAGAAAACGATCAAACGTACTTACTGTTGCAATCGTTGGATATACCAATGCAGGGAAGTCAACCTTATTCAATTTCTTAACACATGAAACTATTTTGGCTGAGGATAAACTTTTCGCAACACTTGATACTACATCAAGAAAATTATTTATTGAGCCAGGGCATAAAATTGTTATTTCAGATACTGTAGGTTTTATAAAGGACTTACCAACAACCCTAGTAGAATCATTTAAATCAACGCTTGAAGAAGCAACAGATGCAGATCTTTTAATACATGTAGTAGATATAAGTAATAAGAATAAATCTGAGCAAATAAATGAGGTGGAAAAAATTCTTAAAGAGATTAAAGCGAACGAGCTACCCCAAATTTTAGTCCTTAATCAAATTGATAAAATCCCACTTAAAGCCATGTTTGATAGAGATGAATATGGTAAAATCGTAAGAGTTCAACTATCTGCAAAAAAAGGCGATGGAATTGAATTTTTAAAGCAAGCTATAGTCGAATATAATCAAAGACTAATTAACCAAAGAAACGGACAATATGCTTAAATATCTATCGAAATTTGTAAGAAATCCAATGGCTGCAACACAGGACGGCCCACCTGATTTAGATGAACTTTTCAAAGACTTAAAGAATAAAGTCGATAACATGTTTAATGTTAAATCCAAAAATAATGGTGATGGGGGTGGACTTGGTAATAAACCAACTAATAGATCAGGTGATCCTTTGCCTATTACTCCTATATTAATCATTATATTATTACTTTGGCTTTCTACAGGCTTTTACATCGTAGATCAAGGACAAAGAGGGGTTATCTTAAGATTTGGAGAAAATACAGAGGTTACACAACCTGGACCTCGATGGCATATACCCTATCCAGTAGAAATAGTTGAGAAAGTAAATCTTGAACAGGTTAGAACAATTGAAGTTGGATATAGATCTTCAGCTACAACAGGCTCTTCAACCTCTGAGTTAAGAGAGTCTCTAATGTTGACTGGAGATAAAAATATTATCGATCTTCAATTTGCGGTCCAATACAATTTAAAGTCGGTTGAAGACTTTTTATTTGAAAATAGATCTGCTGAGAGTGCTGTAAGAGGAGCAGCTGAAACCTCAATAAGAGAAGTTGTGGGTAAGAACCCAATGGATTTTGTTCTTTATGAAGGCCGTGAACAGATTGCAATTGATACCAAAACATTGATGCAAAATATTCTTGATGAGTATAAAACTGGCATAAATATAACTAGTGTAACTATGCAAAACGCACAACCACCTGAGCAAGTTCAAGCAGCATTCGATGATGCTGTTAAAGCACAACAAGATAAAGAAAGGCAAAAAACTGAGGGACTTGCTTATGCAAACGATATTATCCCTAAAGCAAAGGGTAGCGCTAAAAGATTAATAGAAGAAGCTAATGGATATAGAGAGTCTATCGAAAAAGAAGCTGCTGGTAATGCGAGCAGATTCGATCAAATCTTAACTGAATATAACAGAGCACCAGAAGTAACAAGAAATAGACTATTTTTAGAAGCCCAAGAAGGGATTATGTCCACTGTGTCAAAAATTATTATCGATCAAAAAGAATCTAATAGCTTGATGTATTTACCTCTTGATAAAATTATTCAACAATCGTCCGCTGGAAGACCATCAGACAATAGTTCAAATAGATCCACCAATTCACAAAATAATAGTAGATCGGCATCAGATGTTATTAACTCAATTAAAGAACAATCTCGCGGCAGTTTCAGTGGTCGAGAAAGGGGTGAAAGGTAAATCATAATGAGGAACATACCTAAAATTTTTGTAGTATTAATACTTTTACTAATTCTGATATCCCTATCTACCTTTACGGTTGATCAGAGAGAGCATGCAGTAGTATTTAGGCTCGGTGAAATAGTCTCAGTAAAGGAAGAGCCAGGAATATATCTTAAGGCTCCACTTGTTGATAGCGTTAAGTTTTTTGATAAACGGATATTAACTTTTGACTCCAGAAATCCTGATCGTTTCATCACTAGTGAAAAAGAGAATGTATTAGTTGATTCTTTCATAAAGTGGAAAATAATTGATCCATCAAAGTATTATGTATCGGTAAATGGTGATGAAAGACAAGCTGAGCGACGTTTAGCGCAAACTGTCAATGATGGATTAAGAGCTGAATTCGGTAAGAGGACCTTGCTAGAGATCATATCTGGAGAACGTTCAGAAATTATGAATATTTTAAGAGATCAAGCTGACAATGATTCAAAACAGATTGGTATTGAGATTGTCGATGTTAGGTTACGAAGAGTAGATCTTGCAGACGAAGTGAGTGATTCAGTTTATCAAAGAATGAGAGTAGAGAGACAAGAAGTTGCAAGCAAATTAAGAGCTGAAGGTTTTGCAGAGAAGGAAGAAATACAGGCAAATGCCGAAAAACAAGAACGTATTATAATTACCGAAGCCTTTGAAGAGGCGCAAAAGATTAAAGGTCGGGGTGATGCAAAAGCTGCAAGAATTTATGCCGATACCTTTTCAAAAAATAAAGAGTTTTATGACTTTTACAGAAGTTTAGAAGCCTATAAGAAAAGCTTTAATAATAAAGGCGATATCATGGTGTTAGATGCAGACTCTGACTTCTTTAAATACTTGCGAAATTCTGAAAAAAAATAATTGCCTGATGTTTTAATATTTGCTGTTGGTTTGATGTTTTTATTGGAAGGATTTATTCCATTATTTTTTCCTGGACTTTGGAAAAAAACCTTTCAAAAAATTACAGAATTTAATCATGGTCAAATTCGTTTTTTTGGGTTTTTTTCTATGTTTTTAGGCATAATGTTAATTTTAATAGCAAACTAAAATAGTTATGTCACAATGGCGTCTCCCAAATAATTTAGAAGACCTTCTTCCAGCTAAAGCTTCGAAGCTTGAATCAATTAGAAGGGTTTTGATTGATTTATTCGAAAGCTATGGTTATCAATTTATCATGCCATCTCTTCTAGAGTATGAGGATTCCCTAAGGGCTCACGGCAAAGATTTAGACCTTGATACCTTCAAAGTTGTAGATCAATTATCTGGAAAGATGATGGGTATTAGCTCAGATCTCACTACACAAGCTTCACGTGTAGATGCATACCTAGTTGATAAAAATAATAAAGAAAATAAACTTTGTTATGCAGGCCAAGTTCTTCGAACAAATGCTGGACCAGGATCATCAAGAGAATTATTTCAAATTGGACTTGAGTATTTTGGAAGTGAAAATTTAAAAGCTGATGTTGAGGTACAAACTATATTAATAAAGTCATTACAGCATCTTAATATTAAAAAAATAAGTATGGATATCAATGACCTTTCTATTTACCGATCTATTATAAAAAATATAGATTTAACTTTATCCGAAACAGATGACTTATCAAAAGCTATTATCCTAAAAGATATTTCTTCAGCAAAAGATATTTTAAAAAGATTTGGAAAAAATAAAAATATTGATCAATTAATCGCCTTATTTAATATATATGGTGACATTTCAGTTCTTAATGAATTAGAAAAATTAGATAAAAATAATTCCTTATTTATGGAATCTGTAAAAAATTTAAAAAAAATTAGTGAAAAAATTAAAAATCTTGGTGCTGAAGTTACTTTTGATTTTTCTGAAATTAGAGGATACCAATATCATAAGGGTATAATTTTTACAGCTTATGCAGATGGTTTTACTTCTGCTATAGCTCAAGGTGGAAGATATGATAATTTAAATGAGCTTCTCGGTATTAAAAGACCAGCTACAGGCTTTTCTTTAGATTTAAGATACTTGATTAATAATTTATAAATAATGAAAAGATAAATAATGCAAAATAATGTTGTTGTAATTGGAACTCAGTGGGGCGACGAGGGTAAGGGGAAAATTGTAGATTGGCTGACAGATCAAGCCGATGCTGTAGTTAGATTTCAGGGGGGCCATAATGCTGGACATACCCTAGTAATAGGTCAAGGAAATAATCAAAAGGAATTTAAGTTAAATTTAGTTCCTTCTGGAATTATTAGAGGGGAGACACAATGTTTTATTGGGAATGGCGTTGTGCTCGATATAAATCATTTAAAAAATGAAATTTCAATGTTGGAGCATGATGGAATAAGCGTTAGCAATAGATTATTTATCAGTCCTGGTTGCCCATTAATTCTTGATTGCCATATAAAATTAGATCAGGCTAGAGAGCAAAAAAGAGCTAAAGAAAAAAAGATAGGCACAACTGGTAAGGGTATTGGTCCAGCCTATGAGGATAAAGTTTCTCGAAGAGCTATTAAAGTTTATGATTTGTTTGATATAAAGGCTCTAAAAGAAAAGGTAACTGACTTATTAAAATATCACAACTTTGTTCTCACTAACTACTTAAATACAGACCCTGTTAATTTTGATGATCAATGGAATTCGCTGATGTTACAAGCAAACTTCATAAAGCCATATGTTTATGATGTTTCTGAAAAGTTACATGAATTAAATGAGTCGGGGAAAAAAATACTTTTTGAAGGTGCTCAAGGTGCTTTATTAGACATTGATCATGGAACCTATCCTTATGTAACCTCATCAAACTGTGTTTCGGGCCAAGCTTCATCTGGAAGCGGAGTTGGTCCCAATATGCTTAATTATATTTTAGGTATTACTAAGGCCTACACAACCAGAGTGGGAGGTGGACCATTCCCAAGTGAGCTCGATATTGATAATGAGAAAAGTCCTGGATACCAAATGTCTCAAAAAGGAAAGGAATTTGGAACTGTAACTCAACGTAAAAGAAGATGTGGATGGTTTGATGCTGCAGCACTAAAAAGATCGGCCATGATAAATGGCTTGTCTGGTCTATGTATTACTAAGCTAGATGTATTAGATGGCATCGAAAAATTATACATATGTACCGGTTATGAAATTGACGGAAAAAAAGTTGATTTGCTTCCCTTGGGAGCTGATCAGGTGAATAGTTGTAAACCTCTTCTTATTGAAATGCCAGGTTGGCAGGAAAGTACATTTGGGGTGAATGATTGGAATAAGCTCCCAAAAAATGCAAGAAATTATTTATTAAAACTTGAAGAGCTGTGTAACGTTCCTTTACACATTGTTTCAACAGGCCCTGAACGAGATGAGACAATAATGCTTCAACACCCATTTAAGGCATCTTAAATTATCAATATTACTTAAAATCAAATGATTAAAGTAGATAAAATCATATCAGCTACATGGATCTTTACTGGCGAAGATCAGAATAATGTTCTTATCGATCATTCAGTAGTTGTTAATAATAAAAAAATTCAAGATATACAACCAACTACTAAAGTACATGAAATATATGAGGCTGAAGAGACATATCAACTTTCAAATCATATTCTTCTTCCTGGGCTAATTAATTCTCATACTCACAGCGCTATGTCACTTTTAAAGGGATATGCGGATGATTTTCAGTTAGAGAAATGGTTGAATGAGCATATTTGGCCAGCTGAGTCTAAATTCGTAAATTATGAGTTTGTTCGTGATGGCTCAGAACTCGCCATTGCTGAAATGATTAAAAGTGGAACCACAACATTTAACGATATGTATTTTTATCCTGAGGCAACAGCTGAGGCATCCAATTATATTGGTATAAGGGCTAACATTGGGTTGGTTGTAATGGAATTTCCTTCAAACTACGCAAATGATCCTCAGGAGTATTTGAATAAAGGATTTGAATTTAGGGATAACTGGCGTGACAATAAGCTTATTAGCACGTCTATTGCTCCTCATGCACCATACTCTGTTTCAAATAGCACCTTTGAATTAATAAATACATATGCCGAACAATTAAATTTAACAATCCACACACATCTTCATGAGACAAGAAATGAAATTGAAGAAAGTATAAGACAATATAGTTCAACACCAATAGAGCGACTTGGTGAGCTCGGTTTGCTTGGACCAAACCTTATGGCTGCTCATTGTGTTCATCTTGGTGAAAATGATTTATATCAGCTCGAAAGTAATGGCGTATCAGTTCTATGCAATATATCATCTAATATGAAGCTTGGCAGTGGCTTTGTTGATGTATATAAATTAACAAAAAATAATATCAATATTGCTATTGGGACTGATAGTTCTGCAAGTAATAATAGATTAGATATGTTTACCGAAATGCGGTCTATGGCATTAAATAGTAAGGCTTTAACCATGAAGAGTGAATTTTTAAAACCTGCTGAAGTCATAAAAATGGCAACGATTAATGGAGCAAAGGCATTGGGTCTTGATGCTATAACTGGTTCAATCGTAAAAGATAAATGTGCGGATATAATTGCTGTTAATCTTGATAGAATTGATACTCAGCCTTGCTATGACCCATTAGCAAGTTTAGTTTATTGTGCAGATCGAACATCCGTGGAATATGTATGGATTAATGGAGAAACTAAACTTAAAGAGAGAGCATTAGTTAATATTGATGAAAATGAAATATTACAAAAAGTAAAGTTATGGAAAAACAAAATAAACCAAATATAGATCAACTTGAAATAGATAAATTTAATACTTTAGCTCACAAATGGTGGGATAGTACGAGTGAATTTAAACCATTACATGACATTAATCCTCTCCGAGTTAAATATATAAAGTCCAAAGTTGATTTGAACGGAAAACATATTTTGGATGTAGGTTGTGGTGGAGGTATACTCGCCGAGGCCTTAGCAAAAGAAGGTGCAAAAGTAACTGGTATTGATCAGGGTGAAAAGGTAATAAAGATTGCACGGATTCATAGTAAAGAATCTAAATTAGATATTTTATATAAACAATTGAATATAGAGGAATTTTGTAAAAAAAATAAAGAGAAATTTGATATAATCACTTGTTTAGAAATGCTTGAGCACGTACCAGATCCATCATCAATAATCAATTCATGCGCACGTCTTCTTAAACCTAGCGGAAAGATTTTTTTTTTCAACGATTAATAGAAATCCAAAGTCTTTCCTCTTTGCGATTATAGGAGCTGAATATATTTTAAATCTCCTTCCAAAGGGCACTCATACTTATGAGAAATTTATTACTCCATCGGAATTAAGAGAATGGTGCTTAAATAATAATTTAAATTTTTTGGATATTATTGGTATGTCATACAATCCAATATTAAAGAGCTACAAGCTAACAAAAGATTGTTCAGTTAATTATCTTGTAGAAGTTGGTTTTTGATTTGTACCAGGCTTATTTATTTGATTTTGATGGCACATTTGCAGATACTGCACCAGATTTAATAGCATCAGCAAATCATGTATATACAAAATACAACAAACCGTCTATTTCTTTTGAGGAAGGAAGAGCTATTGCATCTGACGGCACAAGAGCCTTTTTAAATTTAAGGTTCAATCCTAACAAAAATGATCTAGAAGCAATTTCGCTTGAATTTCTTGATTATTACCGTAAAAATTTACTCCAAAGGACTATTTTATTCGACGGAATAAAAAGTTTAATTGATCTTATAGATAAAAATAAATTACGGTGGGGAATTGTAACAAATAAACCAAGGGAATTTACTGAAAAAATCTTATATCATTATAAATTGTTAGATAGAATAGATGTTTTGTTATGCGGTGATGATGGGTATCCTGCAAAACCTGAACCTGACATGCTTGTAAAAGCATGTCGAACATTAGCACTAGATCCTCCTAATATCGCATATATTGGTGATGCTGAAAGAGATATAATTGCTGCAAATTCAGCTAAAATGATCTCAATTCTTGCTTGTTATGGGTATTTAAAAAAAGAGGATAATATTGAGAAATGGGGAGCACATAAGATTATTCATTCACCCAGAGAACTATCTAAGTTAATATTATATGAACAAAATATACAATAAAAGGTCTGATTTATATGAAAAAATTTTTATACTTAATCTTTTTACTTCCTACAATTAGTTTTGGAGCTTGTATGGAATTTTATGACCAAAATTTAAAGACCCTGCAAGGTGAGAGTTTTGATTTATGTGAACATCAAGACAAACCTATAATATTTGTCAACACTGCAAGTAAATGTGGTTTTACTTCTCAATTTGAGGGATTAGAATCACTTTACAAAAAACATAGCAAAAATTTAACTATAGTTGGTTTTCCATCAAATGACTTCAATCAAGAATTTAGCTCTGATAAAGAAATACAAGATTTTTGCAAACTTACCTATGCAGTTGATTTTCCTATGATGAGTAAATCTAGCGTTATTGGAAAAAATGCTAATCCTGTCTATCAATACCTGTATGAAAAAACTGGAAAGGCACCTATGTGGAATTTTTATAAATATTTAGTTATGCCAGGAGCATCTGATATTCACGTATTTTCAAGTATTACTCAACCAGATTCAGATAAAATACTAAGCTTACTAAAACCATATATTACAGATTAATTTTTCATATTTTGAATAATTATTGCTGATAATTCCTCTACTGACCTAGAAGTAGAGTCTGCGGATGGAATACCCATAGTATTCATTAATGCTTCAGCTAATCCAATTTCTTCTCGACAATTTGCCAGAGATGCATAGTGACTATCTGGCCTTCGTTCACTTCTCAATGAATGAAGTCGCTCTGGCTTGATAGTAAGACCAAAGATTTTATCCAAATAGCCATCTAAAATAGGAGGTAGTGTTCCTCTTTCAAAGTCCTCAGGAATAAGAGGATAATTAGCTGCCTTTATTCCAAATTGCATTGCTAAATAGATACTCGTTGGTGTTTTACCTGATCTCGAGACACCTATCAAAATAACCTGAGCCTGATTTAATCCGCTATGTGTCATTCCGTCATCATGACCAAGGGCAAAATTTATTGCCTCCATACGATTACCATAATTTAATCCAGTAATACTATGAGAAACACCTGGCCTAGTTAATGGCATTTCACTTATTTCCTTACCTAGTGGAGATAGAAAAGATTCAAAAAGATCCACATAGTATGCATCAACTTGTTTAAGTTCATTTCTCAGATTGCTATCACCAATTGTCATAATAACAACTGGCCTTACACCACTCAATAATTTTGCATTAGCTATTCTTTTTTGAGCATCTTCAACCTTTGCTGTATTATTTGTGTAGGGAATACGAATCTGTTCAAATTCAGTTTCAGGAAAATGCGCCAACAGTCCACCGAGAGAACCAGCAGTAATTCCTGTTCCATCAGAAATAAAGAAAGCTACCCTTTTATTTTTTGCCATATCGACTTATTTTTTACTTAATTGTTTCCATGTGCTAACCACTGTATCAGGATTTAACGATATAGAGGTAATACCCTGCTTTACAAGCCATTCTGCAAAGTCTGGATGATCTGATGGGCCTTGACCACATATACCAACATATTTATTTGCTTTTTTGGCTGAGGCAATAGCCATTTCAATAAGTTTTATAACCGTAGGATCTCTTTCATCAAAACCATCAGCTAGTATTCCTGAGTCTCGATCCATTCCAAGTGAGAGTTGCGTAAGGTCATTTGACCCAATAGAAAATCCATCAAAATATTCTATAAAATCATCAGCAATTATTGCGTTAGAGGGAACTTCGCACATCATTATAATCTTAAGGTCATTTTCACCACGTTTTAAGCCATTTTTTTCCATAATACTTATAACAGATTTACCTTCGTTTAAGGTTCTTACAAAAGGTATCATGAGTTGGACATTATTCAGCCCTAAAGTATTACGAACCTTTAGCATAGCCTCACACTCAAGGGCAAAGCATTCTTGAAATTCCTCCGATATATATCTGGCAGCACCTCTAAATCCAATCATTGGGTTTTCTTCATCAGGCTCATATATATCTCCTGCAACTAATTTTTTATATTCATTCGATTTAAAGTCAGAGGTTCTTACAATAACTGGATTTGGGTAGAATGCTGCAGCTATAGTAGCAACTCCTTCAGCAATCTTATCAATATAAAATTGTTTTGGATTTTCATATCCTCTAGAACGATAGTCTATTGTTTTTTTAATATCCGAAGGCATTGCATCATAGTTAATTATTGCTTTGGGATGAATACCTATCATATTGTTAATAACAAATTCTAGTCTAGCCAATCCTACTCCGTGATTTGGTATTTGCCCAAAGGTAAAGGCCATATCTGGATTACCAACATTCATCATTATTTTTACAGGCGGTTCATTTAATTTTCCATCCTCTTGAGTAGTCACCTTGTATTTAAGTTTGCCTTGATAAACAATTCCAGTCTCACCCTCTGAGCATGAGACAGTTACCTCATCATCATTGCTTAATAATTCAGTTGCATTTACACTCCCAACAATCGCAGGTATGCCGAGCTCCCTAGCAATTATTGCTGCATGACAAGTTCTCCCACCACGATTTGTTACAAGAGCTGATGCTCTTTTCATAACTGGCTCCCAATTTGGATCAGTCATATCAGCAACTAAAACATCCCCTGGTTGCACTGTATGCATATCTGCTGGATCATTTACAACTCTTACAGGACCTTGCCCAATTTTCTGAGTGACTGCGCGTCCAGCAACAATTGCCTTTCCGGTTTCACTAAGCTTATATGTTTCAGTAATATTTTTTGTTTGTGATTTAACAGTTTCTGGACGTGCCTGAAGTATGTATATTTTCCCATCAATACCATTTTTACCCCACTCAATATCCATTGGGCACTTGTAATGAGATTCGATGATCATAGCGTACTTAGCGAGTTCAATAATATCACCATTATTAATGCTAAATTTATTAGCATCTATCTCGTCAACATCAATTGTTTGTGTACTCAAGCCAGCTTTCGTATCTTGGCTAAAAACCATCTTGATTTTTTTTGATCCGATCGATTTTCTTACTATCGAAGGGTTACCTTTTTCCAATAATGGTTTATGGACATAAAATTCATCAGGATTAACAGATCCTTGAACTACTGTCTCACCAAGTCCGTATGAGGAAGTAATAAATACAACATCTTTAAAGCCTGATTCTGTATCAAGTGTAAACATAACACCTGCACAACCAATATCACTCCTAACCATCTGTTGGATTCCAGCTGAGATTGCAACATCACTATGTATGAATCCTTTATGTACTCTGTATGATATTGCTCGATCATTATATAGAGAGGCATAAACCTCCTTAATAGCTTGTTTAATATTATCAATACCTTGAATGTTAAGAAAGCTTTCTTGTTGCCCAGCAAAGGATGCATCAGGAAGATCTTCTGCAGTTGCTGATGATCTAACCGCGAAGGTTGTTCCATCCGCTGATTTGGAAGTTAAGGATTTGTACTCAAAATCTATTGCCCGATCAAGATCTTCGGAAAAAGGTGTTTCAGAAATCCACTTTCGTATCTTCTTACCACTTTTAGAAAGAGATGTAACATCATCTACATCAAGATTAGATAATTCAGCTTCAATTTTTTCTCCTAAATTGTTATGTAGAAGAAATTCTTTAAATGCTTTAGCAGTAGTTGCAAAACCAGTTGGAACTCTAACTCCTTTTGCTTGTAATTGAGAAATCATTTCACCCAGGGAAGCATTTTTTCCACCCACAGAACTTATATCAGTATTTCTTAGTTTTTCGAAGGGGACTGCATAGTCAGACATTTATATTAAATCCTTATTTTAAATATTGAAAAATCTTAAATGATTAGATTTTATAATTTAAACACCAGTAAAACGTAATTCTGCCAAATATGTTCAACAATGTCATTAAAGTTATAAAAATTAAATAAAACAATGAATTCAAGGAAAATTGATAGAAAACTTAAATAAAATTGGAGATATGAATTTAATGTTGTTAAAATAATCGTCTTGAATTAAAAATTAATCATACAATATATTAAACGATAAACGGAGAATTTTATGGCTACACTTCTAGAACAGTTAAAAGAAATTACAACTATTGTTGCAGATACCGGAGAGGTAGAAGCTATTAAAACCCTTAAACCAGTTGATGCTACGACAAACCCATCATTATTATTAAAGGCAAGTGCTTTACCTCAATGCGAACCAATGATAGAGGAGGCCATATCGTATGCTAAATCTCAAAGTTCAGATAAAAATCAGCAGATTGAAGATGCTGCTGATAAGCTTGCTGTTTTAGTTGGGCTAGAGATTTTAAAGCATATTCCAGGACGAATTTCTACCGAGGTTGATGCAAGTCTTTCTTTTAATATAGACAAAATGGTAGCTAAAGGTAAAAAGTTGATTGCACTTTATAACGAAGCAGGCGTAACTAATGATAGGGTTTTAATTAAGCTTGCCTCTACCTGGGAAGGAATTAAAGCTGGAGAAATTCTTGAGAAAGAGGGTATAAACTGTAATTTAACCTTGCTTTTTAGTTTTGCTCAAGCTCGTGCATGTGCTGAAGCAGGTGTCTTCTTAATATCACCTTTTGTTGGACGTATCTTAGACTGGTATAAGGCTAAAACAGGTGAAGAATATACCTCAGAGACCGATCCTGGTGTTGTGTCAGTTAGAAATATTTACTCATGGTACAAGGAGCATGGATTTAAGACAGTTGTAATGGGTGCGTCATTTAGAAATATTGGAGAAATTACAGCTCTTGCTGGCTGTGATAGATTAACCATTGGCCCATCTTTAATAGAGGAGTTAGGAAAAACTGAAGGAGATTTACCCCAGTTTCTAAAAGATAATGGATCATCTAAGGACAAACCAGCAAAATTAGAGGAAGATCAGTTTAGATTTGATCATAATGAAGATGCAATGGCTACAGAAAAGCTAGCAGAGGGCATTAGAAATTTTGTTATTGATCAAAATAAATTAGAAGATGCGTTAAGCGCTAAACTTTAATTTATTGAAGTGACTGAAAGATTGACAATAAATCATTCAGTCTATATTATCAGCGGTCTGCACTTAAGAAAGTGTTCATGTTAACTTGTAACACTTTTAGTAGACTATTTATAAATAAGTTTTGGAGATTAAACCATGGCATTAACACAAATGGCATTAGATTCATTAGATTTTGACGCAACAGTTGCTCTAGCTGAGACAGTTGCTCCTCATGTAGATATTCTTGAAATTGGTACACCATGCATTAAGCATAACGGTATTAAACTTCTTGAGACATTAAAAGCTAAATTCCCAAACAACCTTATCCTTGTTGACTTAAAAACTATGGATGCAGGCGAGTATGAAGCAGAACCTTTTTATAAGGCCGGTGCTGACATATGTACAGTTCTTGGCGCTTCTGGAATTGCAACAATTAAAGGTGTTATCGCTGCTGCTAAGAAGTATGGTAAAGAGTGTCAAGTTGATATGATTAACGTTGACAATAAAGAAGCTCTTGCTAAAGAAGCAGTTGCTGCTGGCGCACAAATTATTGGTGTTCACACTGGTCTTGATGCACAAGCTGCAGGAGCTACTCCTTTTGAAGACCTAGCTGCAATTGCTGCACTTAACACAGGTGCTAAAATTTCTGTTGCTGGTGGTGTTAAAGCTGCTACAGCTCAGCAAGTTAAAGATGCAGGAGCTGCAATTATTGTTGCTGGTGCTGCTATCTACGGCGCTGCTGATCCAGCTGCATCTGCTGCTGAAATTACAGCTATTGCGCATTAATTAAAAAAAGCATTATTTGCAATATTTAAAAAACCCGACTTATTGTTCGGGTTTTTTTTTGTTATGATTAAATTTTATTTAAAGGGATATATTTATGGATACGCAAAAATTAATATTAGACAGAATATCCAGTGTATTAGATGCAACCGGAAAAGATCATGCTGAACATTTAAAAAAATTGATCGATGATTCAGGCCGTATTTTTGTAGGTGGCGCCGGTAGATCATTATTAGTTGCTAGGTTTTTTGCTATGAGACTTGTTCACGCTGGCTACCAAGTCAATATGCCAGGTGAAATAGTTACTCCAGCAATTGTTTCTGGGGATTTGCTGATTGTTATATCAGGTTCAGGTGGAACAAAAACTCTTCTTCCAATGCTTGAAACAGCTAAATCAAAAGGAGCAAAAATTGCAGTCATCTCAATGAAGTCATCATCAGCAATGGCGGATATTGCCGACTATACAGTTCAAATAGGTCAAGATGATAGCTTTCCACTTACAAAAGGCTTGCCAATGGGAACATCATTTGAGTTATCAACTTTAGTATATCTTGAAGCAATAATTGGTGAGATTGTTTTTGATAAAGATTTGACTGAAGAGGGTATGCGGGCAATTCACGCAAATTTAGAGTAAATTTTAAATAATAAAAAAAGGCACATTAGTGCCTTTTTTTGTCCGTAAAGTTTTTGTAATGCACTTATTCCTAAGTTAGTATAAATATACATGCGTAAATTTAAAATTCCTTATTACTCAGATAGCTCAATTTATTTTGAAAAGATTCGTCATCTTACTTGGCCAATTTTTTTAGATAGCTCATATCAGTCAACAATGAAAAGAAATAAGTTAGTGCATTATGACGTTCTAACAGCCAATCCTTTTCTTAAAGTTATACTTTTAGATAATAATGAAGTGGCTGTTCATGATTTGATTGAAAAAAAAATTACTCACACTCAAAAAAATCCTCTGAAAGTTTTAGAGGAAATTATGCAAAATTATAAAATTCCTAAAAATAAATATCCATTTGCTGGAGGAGCTCTTGGATATATTTCTTATGATATGAATATAGATAATAATAAAAAAAGACTAATTCCAAAGATGCAGTTTGGTATTTATGATTGGTCAATTATCATTGATCATCATAAACAAGAAGCCTTTATTATTACTAGCGAATTTATAAAGGATTCCATAGCATTTATTAAATCAATGAGTAAGGTTTTTAATAAGAATGAATCTATTAAAAAAGTCTTCTCATTTACAAGTAAAATCCACGACAACACAGATAAAAAAAACTACGAAGAGAAGTTTAAAGTAGTAAAAGATTATCTACAAATGGGAGATTGTTATCAGGTAAATCTTTCTAAGAAATATTCTGTTAAAACCGAAGGGGATCCTTGGAGTTTTTATTGTAAATTTCGGCAGATAAATAAATCACCTTTTATGGCATATCTCAAATTTGATGGAGATACCTTACTTTCAGGTTCTCCTGAGCGTTTTTTAAAATCAAATAATGGCAAAGTATCAACAAGACCAATTAAAGGCACCTCTGCAAGAGGGAACAATGCTGATGAGGATGAAAAAAATATTGATGTTCTAAAAAATAGCTCAAAGGAACGAGCAGAGAACTTGATGATAGTTGATTTATTAAGAAATGATCTTGGCGTTAACTGTAAAAGTGGAAGTATAAAGGTTGACGAGTTATTTTTAATAGAATCATATCCAAATGTACATCATTTAGTCAGTTCCATTACCGGATTATTAAAAGATGAGTCATCTGTCTTCGATCTTTTTAATGATGCATTTCCTGGTGGTTCAATAACTGGCGCTCCAAAAAAAAGAGCTATGGAAATTATCAATGAGCTTGAAGATCATGCAAGAGATCTTTACTGCGGAAGTATAGTTTACTTTAGTTTTGACGGTAAACTTGATAGTAATATTGCTATAAGAAGTATGATACATCATGACGATACACTTCACTTCTACTCAGGGGGAGGACTAACAATTCAATCCTCGGTTGACGACGAATACAAAGAGATTGAAGATAAAGTGAGTAATATAAAAAAAACTATTTTATTTTTTAAAAGGAGAGATAATGCTAAGTACAAGTGAAATTAAAAAGTCTTTGTCAGAATTAGATAGTTGGACGTTGGAAGGAACAAAAATACAAAAGACAATTTCGGTCCAAAATTGGAAAGGAGTTTTGATGCTAGCAAATACTATAGGTCATTTAAGTGAAGTTGCTTGGCACCACCCAGATTTATTACTATCCTATTCTAGTTTAACCATATATCTGACTAGCCATGACTCTGGTGGAATAACTTTACGAGATATTGCTTTGGCAAAAAAAATTGACGAGATAATTATGTGGAACCCATCAGAAGAGAATACCCCATTAGAGGGAACACCTGATGAAGATCAATACAGATATTTAAAGTAATTTATATTAAAAAACTCTCTTTTTAAATACGCCAAAGTTTAATAAAATGGTTGGTAGTATTAACAAATTAAGAATTGTAGAGGTAAATAAACCACCAATAATTATAGTTGCCATCGGCCCAGTTATTTCATTTCCTGGCTCTCCTGTTCCCATTGCAATTGGAAGCAAGGCTAACCCTGCTACAAGTGCAGTCATTAAAATAGACGGCAATCTCTCCTTAGCCCCTTTTACGCATGTTTCAAGATTCCATGGTAAATTTTCATTTTCAATTAGATGTTGATAGTGAGAAATTAACATGATTGAATTTCTTAAAGTAATTCCAAATAATGTTACAAACCCAACAAGCGATCCAATTGAGAGCCAACCACCATAGAAAGTAGCAGCAAGTACACCACCAATCAATGCAAAAGGTAAGTTTAGAATGGTAATAATAAGGTTAGGAAGAGACCCAAAAGCTATAATTAGCATTAAAAGAACAGCCGTACCTGCTAAGAAAGAATGGGTTATTAACTCTTCTCTTGCTTTTGCATTTTCTTCTGCTGATCCAGTAATCTCATAATAATTATTTGTGTTTAAATTAAGCTTGCTAAGTTTTTGTTTTAATTCATCACTGAATGTATCAAAGTCTCTATTGGAAATATTGGCCGTAATAGTTTGAACTCGCTTTCCATTTTCATGCAAAATCTTTGATCTACCATTCTCTTGAGTAATATCAGCAATGTCTGAGAGCATAAAAATTTTGTTAAAGTTCGAGCGTATAGGTAAATTCTTAATTTTCGCTATATCATTTCGATAGTCTTTTTCAAATGTAATAACTACGGGCTTTTTGTGTATACCTTCGTATAAATATGTTGCTGTAATTCCTTCATAAGCAACTCTTATGGCATCAAGCACATCTTTATTCATAATGCCAAGCTGTGCAATTTTTTCCGGTTTTAGTCTAATTTTAACTTGAGGTGTCCCAGGTGGAGATTGAACTGTGATATCTATAGCGCCTTTAATTCCTTGAAGAACTTGAGCAATTTTTTGAATATCTTGATCTAATGAGTCTAAATTACTCCCAAAGACATTAACAACAACTGAAGCATTATAACCAGATATAGTCTCTTCAATTCTTTCAGTTAAAAATGTATTAATTGCAAAATTGACACCAACAAACCCACCTTGTAAATCTTCTCCAATATCACCATGAACAATTGAGTTTATTTGATCCAAAATTTTATCCTGACTTGGCCCATCAAGTGGGTCTAATTCAATTTCAAATTCACTATAGTGAGTACCAAATGTATCAGCACCCATGGGAGATCTTCCTACCCATTGTGCAACTGATTTAACACCATCAATTTTTAGAATTTTATTTGTTACAAGATTACCTATGCGTATGGATTCTTTTTCAGATGTTCCAGGATAAGCTGTCATATGCATAATATAATGTCCTTCATGAAGAGGAGGTATAAATTGTGTTTTAAAGAATGGTAAGAAGGCTAAACCAATACTTATTAATAAAAATGACATAATGATCACACCACTTGATTTATTCTCAATAGCTCTTATGATTTTTTCGTAATATATTTTTATAGAAGCAATGATAGGCGAGTCTTCACTTTTAATAATTGTATTGCCTAGCATTAAATAGCAAAGAGCAGGTGTTACGGTTAACGCAACAAAAAGTGATGCTATGATTGAGGAAATATAAGCTATTCCTAGAGGGCCAAAGAGCTTTCCAGCAACTCCAGATAGAGACAATAAGGGAAGAAAAACAAGTACTATAATAATAGTAGCAAAAACAACAGACTTCCTCACTTCCATCGAGGCATTAAATACAACTTGATAAATGGGTAAGGGTTTAGTAAGTAATTTATTCTGTCGAAGTCTTCTAAATATATTTTCAACATCGATAATAGCATCATCTACAACCTCACCCAATACAATAGCTAAACCACTTAGTACCATTACATTTAAACCAAGACCATAAAAGCTCATTACACAAATGGCAGATAAAAGTGAAATTGGTATTGCTACAGCAGATATAAATGCTGTTTTAAGGTTAAATAAGAAGAGGTAAAGGATAGTAACAACCATTATTGCACCAATAATAATGTCAAAACGTAATCTATCGATTGATGCGTCAATAAAATTAGCTGGTTTAAACAAATCTGGAAAAAGCTCAATGGACTCTTGTTTTAGAAGCGGCTTTATAATATTTAAGGATTGCTCTAGTTGTTTAGTTAGCTTATATGTATTAGATCCCAATTGACCCTGTACAGATAGATACACTCCATCCTTTTCATTTATTGATACTGCGCTTATAGAGGGTGCTTTTCCCTCTGAAACATTAGCTATATCCTCAACACGAATAATATCTCCTTTATTATTAATAATAGGTAGTTTTCTTAGTTCAGATATTTTTTTAATTCTTGCTTCAGAATTAACTATTATTCTTTGATTATCATTTTCAATGAACCCTCCACCAACTTGTCCTGTTGCTTTCTGAACGGCATAGATGACATCTTCAATATTTACCTCATGTTTATATAACTTGTCTGGAATAACTTCAATTTGTAGCTGAGAAACTTCTCCACCAAATCTATTGACGTCTGCAACACCCGGAACCCCCATTAAATGAGGGATAATAATATTTTCGGCAAAAGTTCTAAGTTCTAAATTTGTTTTTTGATTTGAGGTGATACCTATACCTAATACACTTGAAGCTGAAGATGTTAATGGTGCAATCAATGGCGTTATATCCTGTGGCATTATTCTTGATAAATTTGATAATTTCTCAGATATTGATTGCCTATTTTTAAATATATCTGTGCCTTCTTCAAAAATAACTGTAACGACTGATAATCCTGGTATTGACTGGGATCTTATTTGTTTGATTCCAATTGTCCCAGCAATGGCTTTTTCAATTGGGTTAGAAATTAACGTTTCAACAAGATCTGAAGAAAAGCCAGGTGATTCAGTTTGGATAATTACTTGGGTAGGGGAGAATTCAGGAAAAACATTAAGAGGACTTTGCTTGATTTGATATATACCATAAGCTATAACTAGAAGAGATAAACCAACAATTACTCCTGGATATCTTATAGAGAATCTTATCAATTGGCCCATCATGGGCTAATCCTCATTTTCATTTTTAATCTGATATTTAAACTCTTCTGAGAGAAGTAATTGTGCGCCATCAACTACAACCAAGTCATTGGTTTTAAGATTTTCCTCAAGAACAATCAATCCATTTTCTGTTTCCAAAGGCTCAATAAGTGGTTTCCGTAAAAAGATACCTTCATCACCAACTTTCTTTACAAAAACCCAAGGTTTACCATTACTCCATACAACTGATTTAGACGGTATAAATAATTTTTTTTCCTTCGTTTGGCTATTAATTTTTGTAATATCAGCTTTAACTTTTGATCCTAATTTAATATCATTATTTTCTACTACATAAAAGAAACTTTTACCTTGCAAGGATATATTTGAGCTTGGTGCGTCCGAAACAAAATTACCCTTGTAAATTTTTTTGTTGTCATTAGGAAGAAATATTTTAATTGTATTAGGCATTTCTAAAGCAAGCTTTGAAGATGGAATTGTTATATTAATGAGCCGATATTTATTATCAAATAAATTTTTAGCAACTTTATTTTTAGCTTGAGCTATATGTTTGCCAAAGAATTCACCCCACTTATGTTCTGTGTTAATAATTATGTTATTTATATCATTCTTAATGATAACTAAATCATTTTGCAGGATATCAATATCTCCTTCTTTTTCAAGAATTACATTGTCGGCAATATTTTTATTATCCCTGTTGAGCGACTCAATTTTTTTTAAGAAATCTAATTCACCTTCAAGTCTATTCTCCAATTTTATTTTTTTTCGAAAAAGATTTGCTAGATTATTTTTTTTGGTAAATAAGTCAGTTAAATTTACTACTTCACCGTAACTAAAGACGTCTGAAACCTCTGAACTAATAGTTAATGGTTGTGTGGTGATACCACTATTTTTTTCTACAGCTGAGGGTAGACGAACATAGGTCAAACCATCAATTAATTCAGTATAATCAATAATTATTTCTTCATCATTTTCTTCCTCATCAATATCATTATCTAGAAATATTTTGTCACTCCCAATAAGAAATATAATCCATACTAAAGTTATGATCATCATGGATTGAATAATTATTAATAGTTTACTTTTCATTTACGTTATACTTTTCGGTAAAAATTGGTTCCTGAACAATTAATTCGGCATCAAGACCTTTTTTGATTACATCAAAGAATGCCTTATGATATTTTTTTTCGACTTCATAAAATTTAATTATTTCTAATTCTAACTCTAATCGATCGAGAATCCCATTCTCAAAACGTTTATAAAGTTGATTTTTTAGTTTATCTTTAGTGATCCGAATTTTCTCATTGTTTTCCTTTATCTGCATACTATGATCGAAACTGGTTAGCAATATTTCTACATCATTTATTATTTTTAGTTGGTATGCTAAAACTTTACTTGCCTCAGTTGAGCGAATTTTTTTTGCCCTATCAATAAATAATTTATTCTTATTTTTATCGCCTATAATGACATCAATTCCTATATTCCAAATATAGTTCCCTAAATCATAGGTATATGCAGGGGAAAAATTAAAGTCCGGATATTGTTTAGCAATTTCATATTTTAGTTCAGATTCTGCTACAGCATAAGTTGCTAGTAAAAGGCGTAACTCTCGGCTGTTAGTAGTAGCTTTTTGTTGAATATTTTTTATAGATTTGCCATCTAAAAATTTTCCTGTTGTAAGAACAAATAAATTTTTAATACTTCTAGTATCTATTGGGATTAAATTAAATTTTTCAATTGAAAGACCAATATCGGTTGCAATCTCTTTTTTTAGCTTATCTTGCTGGAATTGCAACATTATTAGCTTTTGATTTACGGACTTTAATTCTAGGGCATTTCGATCATAATCTACTTGAGAAGAAATTCCTAAAATTACTCTTTTTTGGATCATTTGAAGGATTGAGTGTTTAAGTTTAAGTTGTTCTTTTGTTATGTTGATTAAATCCTGCTTTTCGACATAGCTAACAATTTTTTGTAGAAGTCCTGTTCGGTATTCCCACACAATTTTTTCATGCTCTAATATCGCACGTTGAGTTTCATTAAATGCTTTTTCATAGCGAATTAATTTTTTGTTATGTCTTTCAAAAGAAAAGGTTAATCCACCTCCAAAAATATTATCAGAAAGTTCCTCGTTACTGCTGCCGCGTCCTATCTCTATTCCAAGAGAACTAGAAGGTTTTAATAAGGCTATTTTTTCATTTACTCTTATCCATTCAATCGAATTTCGAGCTATTTTTAAATCATAATTAAAAAAATATTGACCCAGTATTAATTCTTTAACGCCCCATGATTTGATTGGCAAGGCATCTTCCTTATATCCTTTTGATATTAAATAATCATTGAAATCTTTGTTAAATATATCTTTAGTAGTTATTTCATTATTGAGGGAAAGGACCTCAACTTTTGATTCTTCAAATGGTATAGAGGAGCATCCATTAAGAAAAAAAATTATTAAAATTAAAGCAATTTTAGTCATGAAAAGTTAAATGAAATGTTAATTGATTAGTTGGTTAAGTATTTTATTTCCATCTTTATAATTCTAAATGATTAATGAATTAATGCGAGCTAAAATACATGGAATTATTACATACGCATAGAGACTAAACTGATATAATACGCGTTTAAAAAATTTGAATTCGCGAGAGTGGCGGAATTGGTAGACGCACTGGATTTAGGTTCCAGCGCCGCAAGGCGTGAGAGTTCGAGTCTCTCCTTTCGCACCATCTTTATTAGGGTTTACTATTATGGCTGAAGCAGTTGAAAAGATTAATGAAATCGAAAGAAGGGTAAAGGTCACTGTACCTATTGCTCCATATCAAGGGGAGATATCCCAAAAATTTCAGCAGTTAACTAAAACTGCACGTGTACAAGGTTTTAGACCTGGGAAAGTGCCTTTAAAGATTGTTGAGCAACAATATGGTGGTGATGTTAAAAGTGAGGTGTATACCAAAGCAATTGAAAGTAAATTTGGAGAATTTGTCCAAAAAAATAACTTAAGAGTTGCTGGTATGCCTGATATACAGCATGAGCCCCTAGAAAAAGTAAACAAAGATTTTGAATTTACAGCTACTTTTGAAATTTTTCCTGAATTTAAGTTATCTGATTTTAAAAAAATCAAAGTTACTAAATACGAAACATCAATTACTGAATCTGATGTAAAGAAAACAATTGAGGTAATCGTAAAGCAAAGAGCTTCCTATAATAAAGTTGATCGCCCCGCAAAAATGGGCGATAAAGTAATGGCCAAAATGCAATCTTTTATTGATGGTAAAGTAGCTGAATCAACAGGGAAAGAATCACTTGAAATTATTCTTGGCGAGTTGGGAAGAGTTAAGGGTTTTGATGAACAACTTATTGGTTTGAAAGCCGATGAGACAAAAGAATTTACAATTAAATACCCCAAAGATTATTCAACTAAAGAGCTATCTAATAAAGATGTAAAATATATTGTTTCTATACAAGAAGTCCTTAGTGCATCTTTGCCAAAGATTGATGAGGATTTTGCTAAAAGTTTAGGAGTGGTGGATGGTGATCTAAAAAAAATGAGGGAAGAAATAAAAATTTCACTAACAGAAGAGAGTAACAGAAGGATTGAAGCAAATTTAAAACAACAAGTTTTTAAAGCATTTGTGGATAACCATGACTTTGAACTTCCAAAATCATTGATTGGAGCAGAAATAAATAGATTGGCCCAAACAGCTTATCAGAATATGCAAAAACAGGGCGCTGACCCTAAAGATATTAAGCTTGAATCATCTATGTTTGAGGAAAATGCAAAAACTGCATGCAAGCTAAGAATCATTTTAGGAAATATTGTTGATACTAATTCTTTACAGGCAAACACAGACCAAATAAAACAGAAGGTGAACGAATTTGCTACAAACTATGATGATAAAGATCAAGCTATTAAATGGTTCTATGAAGATGAGAAAAGATTAGATGAGCCAAGGGCTCTTGCAACAGAAGATAATGTTGTTACATGGTTTTTAAAGCAATGTAAGACAGAAACTAAAAAAATTGAATTAGACATGGTATTAGCTGGTCAATTTAAATAATGGAAAAAAAAATGACAAAATCAATGAATGATTTTACCCCAAATAATCTTGGTTACGTGCCAATGGTTGTAGAGCAGAGCGGAAGGGGTGAGAGGTCTTATGACATTTACTCTAGGCTTCTTAAGGAGCGTGTTGTATTTTTGGTAGGTCCAATAGATGATATGACTGCAAATGTTGTAGTCGCACAATTACTCTTTTTAGAGGCAGAAAATCCTGATAAAGATATTTTTCTATATATTAATTCTCCAGGTGGATCAGTTACAGCTGGAATGGCTATATACGACACTATGCAATTTATAAACCCAGATGTAAGCACACTTTGTATAGGACAAGCAGCAAGCATGGGAGCACTTCTTCTTACAGCTGGTTCAAAAAATAAGCGTTTTTGCCTTCCAAACTCTAGAATTATGATTCATCAGCCTCTTGGCGGCTTTCAAGGACAAGCATCTGATATTGAGATACATGCTAAAGAAATTTTGTATCTTAAGGATAAATTAAACAATATATTATCAATTCATACCGGTCAAACTATAGATAAGGTTTCACAAGATACTGACAGAGATAATTTCATGAGCGCTCAAGACGCTATGGATTATGGTCTTATTGATAAAGTTATTGCATCCAGATCGGATGTTAAATAAAGAATCTCATGGCTAGTAAAGATCAAGAAAAATTATTAGTTTGTTCCTTTTGCGGAAAAAATCAAACAGAGGTTCGTAAATTAATTGCTGGGCCCTCAGTATTTATTTGTAATGAATGCGTAGATTTATGTAACGACATTATTAATGAAGAAACAAAGCAAAATAACGAATTAGATCATAGCGACAATAAAGATAAACCCTTATTAACTCCCAAGGAGATTTACCAAAAGCTTGATGATCATGTTATTGGTCAGGATGAGGCCAAAAAAAGCCTTGCAGTTGCTGTTTATAATCATTACAAAAGACTTCAAAATACTGATTTCAATGATGAGTTAACTGATGTAAAAATTGCTAAAAGTAATATTCTTTTTATTGGCCCAACTGGTTCAGGAAAGACTTTGCTAGCACAAACTCTTGCTGAGCTTTTAAATGTTCCTTTTGTGATGGCTGATGCAACAACTTTAACTGAAGCAGGTTATGTTGGTGAAGATGTCGAAAATATTATGCAAAAACTACTTCAACGTTGTGACTATGATGTTGAAAAGGCACAAAAGGGTATAGTTTATATAGATGAAGTTGATAAGATTTCACGAAAGAGTGATAACCCATCTATTACTAGAGATGTGTCCGGTGAGGGAGTTCAACAAGCACTATTAAAGCTTATAGAAGGCACAGTAGCCTCTGTTCCTCCCCAAGGAGGAAGAAAACATCCAAATCAAGAATTTGTTCAAATAGATACTACAAATATATTATTTATATGCGGAGGAGCCTTTGATGGTCTTGAAAAGATTATTAAGGAACGTACAGAAAAAAATAGCATAGGTTTTGGAGCTGAAGTTGAAGGAAAATCTAACATAAAAGTTTTTGGAGATGTTGTAAAAAAGGTTCAATCAGAAGATTTAATTAGATTCGGACTAATCCCAGAATTTATTGGTCGTCTTCCAGTAATAACTACATTAGAGAGTTTGGATAAAAGTGCGTTAATTAAAATATTAACAGAACCAAAAAATGCGCTCACAAAACAATTTAAAAAATTATTTAGAATTGAAGGTGTTGAGCTTGATTTTAGAGCTGAAGCATTAAATGCTATTGCCGATAAGGCATTAGAGAGAAAATCAGGGGCTAGAGGTTTAAGATCAATTCTAGAAATTGCCCTAAAAGAAACTATGTTTAATCTTCCAACAATTAGAAATCTAGAAAAAGTAGTTATTGATGATGGAGTTATTAAAGACAATAAATCACCTTATTTAATTTTCTCCAAAGATAAAAAACAACATCAGAGTAAATAAATATATCCGCAACCTTGAAATTTTTTGAAACAGCACCATAATTATTTTAATAAATAACCTTTAAAAAGATAAGCAATGAAAGACATTAAATCTGAAGTTTTACCCATGCTCCCTCTTCGTGACGTAGTTGTATATCCACAGCTTGTCATACCACTTTTTGTTGGGAGAGAAAAATCTATTCAAGCGATTGAAAAAGCAAATAATGAGAATAAAAAAATACTGCTTGTAGCTCAAAAAAATGCTGATAAGGATGAGCCTCTTGTTAAAGATCTTTTTAAAATTGGAACTGTCGCAACAATTTTGCAAATGCTAAAGTTACCTGATGGCACAGTTAAGGTCTTAGTTGAGGGAATTGAAAGAGCTGAAGTAATAAGCTTTCAAGAAAAAGGTGATTTTTGGTCAGCTAATATAAATGTGATTGAAGTTAAAGAACGTAAAGACAAAAAGACATTAGCTTTCATGAGATCAGTTTTCTCTCAATTCGATCAATATGTAAAATTAAATAAAAAAATTCCGCCTGAAATATTAACATCTCTCACATCGATAAATGATCCGGGAAGGTTGGCTGACTCGATAGCTGCTAACTTGACACTTAAATTATCAGAAAAACAAAATATTTTAGAGACTCTTGATATTAGAGAGCGACTTAATTTATTGCTCAATATTATGGAGTCTGAGATTGATATCCTTCAAGTTGAGAAAAAAATTAGAGGTAGAGTTAAAAATCAAATGGAAAAATCTCAAAGAGAATATTATCTTAATGAGCAGGTTAAAGCCATTCAAAAAGAACTTGGTGAACAAGATGAAAATGCTGATTTAGAGGAGTTAGAAAAAAAAATAAAAGAAGCAAATATGAGTGAAGAAGCAGAAGATAAATGTATGTCTGAGCTTAAAAAATTAAAATTAATGTCGCCAATGTCTGCGGAGGCATCTGTTGTTCGGACGTATATTGAAACTATTATTGGATTACCTTGGACAAATAAAACCGATATTAATAGAGATTTAAATAATGCTGAGTTAAATTTGGAATTAGATCACTACGGTTTGGAAAAAGTAAAAGAACGTATAGTGGAATATCTAGCTGTTCAGAATAGGGTAGGTAAATCTAAAGCACCGATTCTTTGTCTAGTAGGACCTCCAGGAGTTGGTAAAACTTCACTTGGTCAAAGTATTGCAAAGGCTGTCAATAGAAAATTTGTTCGTATGGCACTAGGAGGGGTAAGAGATGAGGCTGAAATTAGAGGCCATAGAAGAACTTATATAGGTTCTATGCCTGGGAAAATTCTTCAAAATATGAGTAAAATTAACTCAAACAATCCACTTTTTTTACTTGATGAAGTAGATAAAATGGGACAAGACTTTAGAGGAGACCCATCATCTGCATTACTGGAAGTTCTAGATCCAGAACAAAATCATACCTTTACAGATCACTATGCAGAGATTGAATATGATCTATCTGATGTGATGTTTGTTGCAACTGCCAATTCAATGAATATTCCAGAGCCACTTTTAGATAGAATGGAAATAATAAGGCTAGCTGGTTACACAGAGCAAGAAAAGATAAGTATTGCCCTTAAATATTTGATCCCTAAACAATTTATAAATAATGGATTAAAAAAATCAGAGCTTACAATAACTAATAGAGCAATTAAAGATATTGTACAGTTTTACACCAGGGAAGCTGGAGTTAGGAAATTGGAGCAAGAAATCGCAAAAATATGTCGTAAGGCTGTAAAGGTCATTACTGGCCTTAAAAAACCAAAAAAAATTACTGTCAGTAGTAAAAATATATCTGATTTTCTTGGAGTTAGGGCATATGATATTGGATTGGCAGCGAAGAAAAATCAAATAGGGCAGGTTACTGGATTGGCATGGACAAGTGTTGGAGGTGAGCTTCTTACAATCGAGGCCGTTGAGCTTCCTGGTAAAGGAAAAACTATTCTTACGGGAAAATTAGGTGAGGTGATGCAAGAGTCTATTCATGCTGCATTAAGTGTAGTAAGAAACCGTGCAGTTAAACTTGGTATAGACGAAACATTTTATGAAAAAAAGGACATTCATATACATTTTCCTGAGGGTGCGACTCCAAAAGATGGTCCAAGTGCCGGCATAGGAATCACCACTGCCATTATATCAACTATGACTGGTATACCCGTTCGATCAGATGTTGCTATGACGGGCGAAATTACTCTTAGAGGGGAAGTCCTACCTATTGGTGGACTTAAAGAAAAACTTTTAGCTGCTCATAGAGGTAATATCAAGACAGTAATAATTCCTGAACAAAATGCTAAAGATCTGGTGGATGTTCCTGAGGAAGTAAAGAATAAATTAGAAATTATTCCAACACAGTGGATTGATAAAGTTATTGATATTACGTTAGTCAAAAAACCTCAATCAATAACGACTAAACATAAACAAAAACATGAAGAGGTAGATAAAAAAATTTCGTCCATTAATAAAGCTATTGCACATTAAAAATTTGTAAATTTAGAGTATTTCACTAGCTTTGTTTTTCAGTATATTGTAAAATGGCGAGCTCAAATTCTGAGGGATTTGGGTGCTTAGCTCAGTTGGTAGAGCGTCGCCCTTACAAGGCGAATGTCACAGGTTCGACCCCTGTAGCACCCACCATTTAGGAGTGGTAGTTCAGTTGGTTAGAATACCGGCCTGTCACGCCGGGGGTCGCGGGTTCGAGTCCCGTCCACTCCGCCAAAATTAATAAGGCGAATACGATGTTCGCCTTTATTAATTCGAACCTTTAGTTTTTAGAAAAGTCTTTAAAATTTATAGTCGAAAATCGGGTAATTATTATTATGTTGGATAAAATAAGAAATAGCACTGATTCAAAATTAGCAAAAGTGATATTAGGTATTATCATAATTCCTTTTGCTCTATTTGGTATTGACTCTTATCTTAGCTCAGTAGGATCAAACGTTTTTGTTGCTAAAGTAAATGGTGTAGAGATATCAGGTCAACAGTATCAAAATACAGAGGCTTTAATAAAAGAACAAATGGGTGGGCAAGCTTCTGACCCTGCTTTATTTCAATCTCCTCAATTCAAAAAAGCTGTCATCGAAAATCTAATTTCTACGGAACTTATGAATCAATCTATTTCAGATAACGGATTTGTTATAAGTGACGATCAATTAAGCAGCTATATAGTAGGAATGCCTGACTTTCAAGAAAATGGAAAATTTTCCCAAGAAAGGTACGATCAGATTGTTCAATACAATAATTTAACACCAAAGAAGCTTGAAGACAGAATACGAAACCAAATGGCAAATCAACAGGCCAAAGACAGTCTTAATCGTTTGGTATATGTCCCAGATGAAATTATTAAACCCCTTGTTAATCTTGCTTATCAGAAGAGAGATATTAGTTTGCATGAAATAAATCTTGATGATTATAAAGACAAAATTAAACCAACAGAGGATGAGATAAAAAAATTCTATGATGAAAATACTGAATCTTTTGTTAGACCCGATCGAATTAAGATTGAGTTTTTAATATACTCTGTTGCAGGAATTGTACCTTCTATTTCGATTACGGATGATGATGTTAGGAATTTTTTTGAAGCAAATAAAGATCAATTCCAAGCTGATCAAAAAAGAAGCGCTAAGCATATTTTATTTGCATATCAACCAGGTATAGATTTTGAAGAAAAGGCCAGGATTCGTGATTTAGCCCAGACCACTCTTAATGAAATCAAACAAAACCCAAAGATTTTTGACAACAAAGCGAAAGAACTATCACAAGATATTGAGTCTGCTAAAAATGGTGGTGATTTAGGATTTTTCTCACGAGGAGATATGGTAAAACCCTTTGAAGATGCTGTATTTTCATTAAAAGAAAACGAAATTTCTGATTTAGTGGAAACAGAATTTGGCTTGCACATAATTACTCTTACTAAAATTAAAGGTGAGGATGTAAGTTTTGAAAATCTCAAAACACAAATTAAAGGAGAGCTTATTTATGGAAAAGCTCTTGAAGAATATGCAAATAATGCAGAAGATTTTAATAATGTTGTGTATGAAAATTCAGAAAATCTTAATGTTGCAGCTGAAAAGTTTGATTTAGAAATTCAAGAAAGCCAATGGTTGACTTTAGCTGATGCTAGGCAATTTTTTAATAATGATGCCTTTGCAAATGAAATCTTCTCAAAGCAATCTATTGAATCTAAGACAAACTCACTAGCTATTGAAGTGTCTCCTAATAACCTTGTATCTGCTCGTGTTAAAGATTTTAGTGCCTCAGCACTCCAACCCTTAGATGAGGTAAAAGAGAGGGTAATTGAGTATATTGTGGATCTAAAAAGTCAGGATCTAATCATTGAAGATGGTAATCAGCTTATTGAAGACTTGAAAAGCAACAAAAAAAATATAGAGTGGTTTGATGAGCTGGTAATTGATAGGATTGATAAACAAGGACTATCTGACCCATTAGTTAAGAAAATTTTCCAGGTTGATACAAAGAAACTTCCTGCATTTGCGGGTTTTTATGATTTGAGTGGGGAATATGTTGTAATAAAAGTAAACGATGTTGTAACTGAAGATGTTGATGATCCATTATCTGTTGATCTTTATAGAGATGAATATGAGACAGCGCTCAAGAGCGCTATTCAAGCTGCTTACATAGATGATTTAAAAGAAGATTCAGACATTGAGGTAAACCAAAGAATTTTTGCTGTTAATCAATAGTTCCTGCAGCAGTTATATTCATTCCTCCGTCAACGTAGGTAATTTCTCCTGTAATACCACTTGCTAAATCACTACATAAAAATGCAGCAGTATTTCCTACTTCATCAATAGTTACGTTTCGCTTCAAAGCAGCGTGTTTTTCGTTGTAACCGATCATCTTATCAAAATTGGCAATACCTGATGCTGCTAGAGTTTTTATAGGGCCTGCTGAAACGGCATTTACCCTAATGCCCTTATTACCCAAACTGTGTGACATATACCTTACATTAGCCTCAAGACTTGCTTTAGCAAGTCCCATAACGTTATAGTTTGGCATAGTTCTCTCAGCACCTAGATAACTTACCGTTAGTAAGCTAGCATTATTGTTTAGATAGGGTAACGCCTCTTTTGCAAGCGCAGTAAAACTGTAAGAACTAACATCATGCGCTATTTTAAAATTTTCCCTCGTTGTTGCTTGCACAAAATCACCATCAAGAGCTTCTTTTGGAACAAATGCTATTGAGTGCACTAAAATATCAAATTTCCCCCAAAAAGCTGATAACTTTGGGAAAAGCTCAATTATATGACTATCGTTTGAAACATCACACGGCAGAACTAGATTTGAATCGAAATTAGCAGCAAGCTTCTCTACTCTTCCTTGATGTTTTTCCATTTGGTAGGTAAATGCAAGATCTGCACCCTGTTTTTTCATGGCAGAAGCAATACCATAGGCAATTGATCTGTCACTTAATAGTCCTAAAATTAAGACTTTCTTACCTGCTAAAAACCCCATAAATGACCTTTTTAATTATTAGTTGTTATTTTTAGGATCCAAAAGATCTCTTAAACCTTCCCCCAACAAATTATAACCTAATACTGTTAATAAAATTGCTAATCCTGGGAATAAGGATAGCCACCATGCAAATTGGATATACTCTTTACCATCAGTTAAAATATTACCCCATGATGCAGTAGGAGCTTGAACACCTAATCCAAGAAAACTAAGTCCTGACTCAACAAGAACAGCACTAGCAATGCCAAGAACTGAACTAACAATAATTGGAGTTAGACTGTTCGGTAGTAAATGTTTTATTATTATAGTTATATCACTGGCACCCATAGTTTGTGCTGCCAATACATATTCCCTTTGTCTCAAACTAAAAAATTCAGCCCTCACTAGACGTGTAACCCCCATCCACGATGTAAGACCAATTACTATCATAATATTCCAAATTGAAGGTGTTAGAAAAGCAATGACTGCAAGAATTAAAAAGAAAGATGGGATGGATAACATGATATCAACAAGACGCATTATGACTGAATCAACCCAACCTCGATAAAACCCCGCAATGGAACCTAAAATAATCCCAATACCTGTAGCTATTCCTACAGCAACAAATCCAACAAGTAAGGAAATTCTTGCACCAAAAAGCATACGCGAGAATACATCACGTCCCAAACCATCTGTGCCCATAATATGGGATGAGGAAGGTGATACAAGAATAGAATCTATATCAATAAAGTTTGGATCATATGGAGCTATAATAGGTGCAAATAGGGCAAGAAAGAAAATAATAGTAATTATAATGGATCCAGATAAAGCTAGAGGATTACGAAAAATGTTTTTCATCGGATGATACCTTTTCTTACCCTAGGATCTGCCCAGGCATAGCCAAGATCTGCTAACAAGTTTCCAATTAAAGTCAGCACAGCACCAATTGTAAGAATACCCATTATTACTGGAAAATCTCTAGATAAAACCGAATCATAAAATAACTTACCCATACCAGGTATTGCAAATATAGATTCAGCTATTACTGAACCACCAATAAGACCAGGTATTGAAAGACCGATGATAGTAATTAATGGCAGAACAGCATTTTTAAGAGCATGAATAAAAACTACCTTTTTTTCTCCAAGACCTTTTGATCTGGCTGTTGTAATGAAATCTTGATGCAGAACTTCAAGCATCCCATTTCTGACATATAACGAAATACCGGCTAATCCACTCAGACATGAAATGAATACCGGTAAAATAAGATGTTTTAACATATCTAGTGTTTGTGAAAAGGTATCAAGATTGAGATAGCCAGGACTATGTAAGCCAGAAATCGGAAGCCATTGATTAGCAACTCCTGTCCAATACATTAGTAAGAGAGCTAACCAAAAACCAGGTATTGCAAATCCTATAAAAACAAATAAGGTGATTGATCTATCAACAATGGTGTTCTGATTCGTGGCAGCAATAGTTCCAAGAACTATTGATATTGAAAAAATCAGGAATATACCTAGTAAATTTATAAGGAGCGTAATTGGAAGGGATTCTTGAATAAGACCTTTTGTAATATTGCCATTTTTATCCTTTTCTTCCCAGAGAACAGGTCTTTGATGCGATTTAAATGAATTACCAAAATCAAATTTGACTATTCTCTTGAGCCAAAGTCCATATTGGATATAAATTGGCTTATCCAGATTGTATAATTCTCTTAATTTTTGCCTAGATTCTTCTGAGGCTTTCGGGTTAAAAGAGGCTTCAGTTGATGTAAAGTCTCCCGGGGCAAGCTGCATAATAAAAAATGATATAAGGCTAATACCAATTAACATTGGTATCATCCACAAAATTCTTTTGAGAAGGTATTTGAACATAATTAATTTACCATCTCATTTCTTCTTAATTCCTTTGGTATAAACCATTCATAACTATTATGGTATATACCCGCAGGTGGGGCAGGGTTTTTTATACCTTGAACTCTTTTATTCACAGCTGAAAGTCCATAACCCGCATATAGATAAACAATAGGGCTATCCTTAAGAAGGTACTCAGAAAATTGGTGATAAATTTTTTCCCTTTTATTTGCATCAAGCTCTTTTCTACCAAGCTCTAAAAGTTTATCCACTTGTTTATTTTCATAACCAATAAAGTTAAACTGCCCAGGACCTTGTTGACTTGAATGCCAAATATTAAATTGATCTGGGTCAAGTGAAAGACTCCATCCTAAAACAACTGCATTAAAATCACCTGTTCTTATATATTGATTTATAAAACTAGCCCATTCAAGCACTCGTATTGATACCTCAATACCAATTTCTTTCAGTCTTCTTTGAACAAGAACTGCAGTCATTTCTCTTTGTTTATTTTGGTTGGTAAGTATTTCAAATGCCAAAACTTTGCCATTCTTCTCAAAATAGCCATCTTTGTTCTTTTCATATCCTGCCTTTTTAAGTAAATCAAGGGCTTTCTTGGGGTTATAAGGGTAGGGTTGAAGTTTTGTATTATTCCACCTTGTACCTGGTTTGTATGGGCTCGCAATAGGCTCACCCAATCCTAATAGAACACCTTTAATAACTTCATCTTTGTCAATGGCGTAATTGATTGCTTGCCTTACATTTACATCATTAAAAGGAGCCTTTTTTAAGTTGAAACCAAGATACGTGTAACCATTTCCTAACTCCTTGTATAAATTAATTTTTTCAAGCATATCTTTCCTTGCGGGAAATACCCTCTGGTATTGAATGGGATTTATTGACATAAGGTCAATGTTATCCGCTGTTAGCTCAAGGAATTGAGAGGAAGTGTCAGGGATAATACGTGAAATGAGTTGTTCTATTTGTGGCGTACCCTGAGAGCTTTTGGAGTTTGATTTCAAAGAAACTTGTTGACCACTCACCCATTTATCTAGTTGATAATAACTAGACCCGATTGGTTTTCGCGAGAAATACGTATTATTGATATCTTCATCCTTTAGCAAATGTTTGGGAAGGATGTGCAACGATGCCCAAGTGTCAATGGCCGGTGCATAAGTTTCTTCATAAGTAACTTCAAAAGTATTTTTGTCTGGTGCTAATGCTTTTTTGACTAGTAAATAATCAGATGCATAGGGTGTTCTCGTATTTGGGTCTGTTACTAATTTCCAAGTAAATAATACATCCTCACTTGTAAGTGGGGTCCCATCAGCCCACATAAGATTATCTTTAAGTGTAAAGGTGATTGTTTTTTGATCAGGCGATATAACCCATTTTTTCGCTAGCTCAGGAGCATGATTTAACTTTTCATCATATTTTATTAAGGAATTAAATATATTTCCGGCAATTGCAGATGAAGCAGAATCTCCAGCAATCATTGCTATTAAATTGCTAGGCTCACCAACCATGGCATTAACTAAAATACCACCTCTCTGAATAGGGTAATTATCTTTATAATCAATAGCTTGAGAATCATCATTTGAGCAACTTAATAGGTTTACTAACGTAAACATTAACAAAAAAAGTTTTAAAGATATCTTAGTAGAATAGGGCATAAATTATTTTGGGATATCAAGCACATCCCCTATGATTATTCTTGAGGTGCGAAGTTCATTAAATTCCTTAATATCCTTGACGCTGACATTGTAACGAATTGATATGTGACTGAGTGTCTCACCACGACTTACTCGGTGGGTGATGATAGTGTCATAATCAATAATACCTCCTCCACTGCTAGGGAAGCTTGTCCCAATGGCATTTGTGTTTGGGATCAACAATATACTTCTTTTTCTAAATGTTCTTTTACTTCGTACTTGGTTAACTTTTGCAAGTATTTTCCAATCAATTTTGAATCTTTTCGCAACACCTTTTAAAGTTTCTCCTTTCTTCGGTTTATAAACCTTCCAGCTACTAAGTGGTTTATTGTGTTCGAAAAGATTCTTGTTAAAAGTGGTGACGGCACTTACAGGAAGTAAAATAGAATGTGCTCCATGTACAGATTTCATGATGGGTCTTTTATGCTCAGGATTCAACAGTTGAAACTCTTCTAACGAAATTTCTGCTAATCTTGCTGTAAGCTCAGTGTCAATTTTATCTGGTACTTCTACAGTTTCAAAGTATGGTTTAAATGGTATGTCCATTATCGTAAGTCCGTACTTTTCTGGGTTCTGCATAATATTGCGTATAGCTAATAATTTTGGGACATAATTTCTTGTTTCCATCGGAAGATTGAGGCTATAAAAATCAGTACCTCTTTTATTTCTCTTGTTTCTTTTTTGGGTTCTAGCAACTCTACCTTCTCCGCAATTATAGGCCGCAAGTGCTAATTCCCAGGTACCAAATTCCCCATAAAGCTTTTCAAGATAATCAAGAGCTGAATCTGTTGATTCAATAATATTTCTTCGCTCATCTCTCCACCAATCTTGTTTTAGACCGTATAAACGTCCTGTAGAGGGAATAAACTGCCACATTCCAACCGCCTTTGCTCTTGATTTTGCAAGTGGATTGTATGCACTTTCAATCATCGGTAAAAGCGCAATTTCCATTGGCATATTTCTTTTTTGAACTTCCAGATATACATAATAAAGATATTTATTAGCTCTAATCATCATACGATTTATATAATCCGGTCTTTTTTTATACCAATTTTCATATTTTTTTAGTCTTTTTAAGCCCTTTTTGCTTGGTTTTGTATTCATCTTGTAACCGGCATTTAATTTTGGCCATAGACTTTCTATTGGGGCAACATCTTGTATTGTGTGATGACTAGTGGTTGGGTTATATATTTCTTCTAAAGGCTCAATATTATTGAAAATGTTTTCTTCAATAATTATGATTGGATCACCCTTTGCATTCGTGTCAGCATGTGCGGTGAAAATAAAAACATTCATAAAAATAAGAATAATAAAGTACTTCATACTTTGCTTAAAATACATCTTTCTTTAACCTAATTCTCTTAAATTCTTCGGAATTTTCTGCAAGCAGAAAAGGATTTGTAGTTAACTCAACTTCAATAGTAGTTGGAAGCGTAATAGATTTTAACTTATCTTTGTGAAATCGTTGACTTAATAGTGAATTATTTTTTATTATGGATTGAGCAAATCGAATATTTTCCATAGTATATTCATGCGCACAGAAGACTTTTGTTGATGGTTTAAGTATCTTAAGTTTTTGTAATGAATTAAACATTTCTTCAGCTGTACCTTCGAATAATCTTCCGCAACCACAACCGAATAATGTATCACCACAAAATAGATTTTCTTCGTTGTAATAAACGATATGATCATTTGTATGACCTGGCGTCTCTAATACATTGAAATCTAAATTAGTACCTTCTATTTCTATGCTGTCGCCTTCATGAAGATCAATATATTCAAAGTTAAATGAAGGGTTTAATGGGCCATATACTTTAATATTTGGAAATTTCTCTTTAATATTAATAATCCCTCCAATATGATCATGATGTTTATGCGTGATTAAGATAGCTTTTAAACATAAAGAATTATTTGAGAGATAATTTAAAACAGGATCTGCATCACCTGGATCAATTAGCACAGCATTATTACCATCCTTGATTAACCAAATATAGTTATCTGAGAAAGCCTTTATTGGTATGACAGTGGTGTTAGAATGTAAGGAGTTATTAATGTGCATATAAGGCTAAATTTTACTATGAAATTGATTAATTTAATTATTAAAAATTATGACATGGTTTGATACAAAAAATGGTCAAAGGTTGCTAGACCTTGAGGAGGAAGTATTATCCAATTTTTTGGAAGATAAATTTGGATATTTTGCCCTACAAACTAATACGATTGGAAGAAACCTTTTAAAAAAAACTCGCATGAAGCAGCATATTATGCTTGATGGCAAAGAAAAAGATCTAGTCTGTTTACTTGATCAATTGCCATTTGAGAATGATTCTATAGACCTAACGTTATGTCATCATATAATTGAAAAAAATGCAGATAATATTGGTTTATTTAATGAACTGTATAGAATTACAATCCCAGAGGGAAGATTGGTAATATTTTCGTTTAATCCATTTAGCTTTGCTGGGCTGAGAAATGTAAGCTGTTTTGATAGAAAGTTTCCTTGGAACTCTCAATTTATATCTATGGGCGATACCCAAAATAAGTTAAAGGAATGTGGCTTTTCAATTGAACACGGAAGATTAATTGATTACCAAATATTATTTTCAGATGATTATAATTTTTCTAAAAATCTTGAAGATATAGGGTCAAGATGGCTCCCTTTATTTGGAAATATTTATTTTATTGTTGCTAAAAAAGAAGTACCGGGTATTACTCCCATAAGACCAAAATGGAATAAAGTGAAAGCTGTTAAAGCGGTAACTAATAAATAAAGAGATATTTATGATTAAAGTTTATACTGATGGTGCATGTAAGGGCAATCCTGGCCAGGGTGGTTGGGGAGCTCTTATTTGCGAAAAAGATACTAGGAGGGAAATTTACGGAGGGGAGGGTAATACCACCAATAATCGTATGGAGCTTATGGCAGTTATAAGGGCTCTAGAATCACTCAAAGAGCAAAACGATATAACCGTCTTTACCGACTCAATTTATGTGCAAAAAGGGATTAGTGAGTGGATCATGAATTGGAAGCGTAATGGATGGAAATCAAGCAATAAAAAATCTGTAAAAAATAAGGATTTATGGGTTGAACTTGATAATCTGAATAATTCGATGTCAATAAAATGGCAATGGATAAAAGGCCATGCAGGGCATGAGGGAAATGAAAGGGCAGATTATCTTGCAAATCTTGGGGTTAATTCGTCAAGTGGATAATTAAAATATGCGACAAATATTCTTAGATACTGAAACAACTGGTTTAGATCCAAATCAAGGTCATCGCATCATTGAGATAGCAGCTATTGAATTTAACAATAGACAACTTACTACTAATAAATTTCATTCCTATATAAATCCTGAAAGAGAGATAGATCCCGCAGCACAAGAGGTGCATGGTATTACCACGGAGTTTCTAAACGATAAACCATACTTCAAAGATGTTGCTTCTGATTTTATTGCTTTTATCCGGGATGCTGAAATTATTATTCACAATGCACCTTTCGATGTTAGTTTTTTAAATATGGAGCTTGGTAAAATTGGTGTGGAAAAAATACATACCTTTTGCAATGAAATAACTGACTCGCTTAAGTTTGCAAAAGAAATTAGGCCAGGCCAAAGAAATAGCTTGGATGCATTATGTAAAGCATTTGACGTTGATAACTCCTCTAGAAGCCTTCACGGAGCACTGCTGGATGCACAGTTACTAGGAGAGGTCTTTTTACAAATGACTCGGGGTCAAGAAGCATTTGTAATTAATTTTGAGGAGGAAGTCTCAAAAGAAAAATTAACCCCAATTAACCATGATGATTTAGTTGTTACACAAGCCTCCAAAGATGAGCAGGATGCACATAATAAATACTTAAAAACTATAAATTGTAAGAAGTTATGGTGATAATTTTAATAAAAAGGAGATGTATTGAGCAATAAAGCAAAATTTTATATCGATTATCCGCAAGAAAAAATTGATCCAAGTAAAAATAATTATAGATGTTCATACTGTAAAATATCTACATTAGAAATCAATGGTTTATTAAAAAAACATAAACCAAATTGTAAATATAGATTATCAATGGAGTCAAGGTAAATCTCATGTCAAAAGAAAAGGATCATGCTGATTGTAAACTTGCTATAAATCTTATACTTGATAATGATTGGGATGGGTCACATAAAATTGTTCAAGAAATAAATTACAATGTAGCTCAATGGATACACGCAGTCCTTCATAAAATCGAGGGTGATGTAAGTAATAGTAAGTATTGGTATACGAGAAGCTCTCTAGCAAATTATGATGACTTTGAAATTCCCAATGATGAGCTCCTGCATATATTACAATATATAAACAATTTAACCCCTTCGAAATAATAAACTAGAGTAAATTAATGAAAAAAATAAATTCAAAAGCACTTGATTATCATGCATTCCCTCAACCTGGTAAGTTATCTGTGAGTTCCTCTAAAACATGTGACACTGCGGAAGATTTATCATTAGCCTATACTCCTGGTGTCGCTGAACCTGTTTTAGAAATAGTCAAAGATCCAAAAAATGCATATCGATTTACAAATAAAGGTAATTTAGTTGCAGTAATTACCAACGGTACTGCAGTATTAGGACTTGGTAATACGGGTGCATTGGCATCAAAGCCAGTAATGGAGGGTAAGGGTGTCTTATTTAAAAGATTTGCTGATATTGATGTCTATGATATTGAGATTGATTGTGAGGATCCAGATGAATTTATTCAAACAGTTGTGAATATTTCACCTACCTTTGGAGGGATAAATCTTGAAGATATTGCTGCACCTGAATGCTTTTATATAGAAAGTGAATTAAAAAAACGCTTATCAATACCAGTTTTCCATGATGATCAACATGGTACTGCTGTAATTGTTGCAGCTGGCCTTATAAATGCCTTGGAAATTCAACAAAAGTTAATTGAGAAGGTAAAGATTGTCTTCCTTGGTGCAGGAGCGGCTGGCTGCTCATGTGCAAGATTGCTTAAGTTAATGGGTGCCACTGATATAACGATGGTCGATAGCAAGGGAATATTAACTAACGACAGAAAAGATTTAAATCAATATAATCATGATCTTGCAATAGATACTAAAGGTAAAACTTTTAATGATGCAATTCAGCATGCAGATGTATTTATAGGGGTATCAGGTGCAAATTTATTAAAGAATGAGCATGTAAAGTCTATGTCAAAAAATCCTATTATATTCGCCTTAGCAAATCCAGACCCAGAAATGCTTCCTTCAGAAGCACACGCAATTAGAGATGACATTGTTATGGCAACAGGTAGATCAGATTTTGATAATCAGGTGAACAATGTACTTGGATTTCCTTTTTTATTTAAAGGGGCTCTTGAGGCAAAAGCAAAGCAGATAAATACCGATATGTTGATTGCTGCAGCCAATGCGCTGGCACTTTTAGCTAAGGAGCCGGTTCCTCAGTCCGTTTTGGAAGCCTATGACGTTGCAGAGTTGAATTTTGGTCCTAATTATATTATCCCAAAACCTTTTGATCCTAGGTTAATAGACTGGGTCGCCAAGGCCGTAAAAGAGGCATATATAGATAAATAAAAATTTATCCGGATGAATTATTATATTTTAGAGCAATAAATCTTTTATTTATTTGGTTTGATCATTTTTTTTGGATCAACTATATTGTCAAATGTTTTTTCATCAATTAATTTTGATTTAATTGCTTCCTCTTTTATCGATGTACCATTTTTATGTGCTCTTTTTGCAATCACCGTAGCATTGTCATAACCAATTGAAGGGGATAGGGCAGTTACAAGCATCAAGCTATCATTCATTAATTTATCTATTCTTGCTTTATTTGGTTTTATTCCTGAAATACATTTATTTGCAAACGATAATGATGCATCTGATAACAATTGAATTGATTGTAAAACATTGTATGCAATTAAAGGTTTATAAGCATTTAATTCAAAATGGCCCTGAGAGCCAGCAAAAGAAACTGCAGTGTCATTACCAATAACTTGTATACAAACTTGAGTGAGTGCCTCTGTTTGAGTAGGGTTTATTTTTCCAGGCATTATGGAGCTACCTGATTCATTCTCAGGTAATAAAAGTTCTCCAATACCACTTCTTGGACCAGAACTTAAAAATCTAATATCATTTGCAATTTTGAAAAGTGATACAGACACGGTTTTCAATGCAGCAGACAGTTCTACCATTGAATCATGTGAAGCTATAGCTTCAAATTTATTTGGCGCACTAATGAAAGGAAGACCAGTAAGTTTAGAAATATTCTTAGCTACTTCAATATCCCAACCCTTATTTGTATTTAGTCCAGTTCCAACTGCTGTTCCACCTTGTGCTATTTCATAGATTCTGGGAAGTGTTTTATTAATTCTTTTAATGGACATTTTTACCTGATGGAGGTATCCCGAAAATTCTTGAGATAGACTTATCGGCGTTGCATCCATAGTATGCGTCCTTCCAATCTTTATAATACCTTTAAATTCCTTGATTTTTTTGTTTAATGAATTTTTTAATTTTTCTAACGAAGGAATTAATTGATTTTTTAGACTTAATGCTGTTGCAATATGCATTGCAGTTGGGAATGTGTCGTTTGATGATTGACTCATATTGCAATGATCATTTGGATGAATTGGATCATTAGATCCAATTTTACCTTTTAAAATTTCTATTGCTCTGTTTGCAATTACTTCGTTTACGTTCATATTTGATTGCGTTCCTGAACCTGTTTGCCATACAAATAAAGGAAAATGATCATCTAATTTCCCATCAATAATTTCAGTTGATGCTTGAATTATTGCTTTTGCATTATTTTTTTCTAATTTTCCGCAATCTCTATTTGAAATAGCACAAGCCTTTTTTACAATTCCTAGAGCTTTAATGATTGAATTGGGCTGATTTTCCCATCCTATTGAAAAATTTGAAATACTTCTCTGGGTTTGAACTCCCCAATATTTATCTGAAGGAATTTCTACTGACCCAAATGAATCTTTTTCAATTCTTTTTTTATTTTTCATTAATAAGTTTTCTCTCTAAATCAAATGAATGATTCTAATCGTACTATAAAATTATTGAGAAAAGTAAAACATATATCGGTATTCATTTAATAAACATTAAAACTATCTAATGCATTAAAGATTTTGGTAAATGAAAATTAAATTATCAAGAAATAGAAATAATAAATTTAGAATGAATAATCATTAATAATACTCTCAATCTCTTCTGACACATTCTTTTTATTTTTTGAATAATCATCTGCTAAGATGAATAATTTCATCCAGAGTGATTCGCCATTGGCGTTAGCTTGTAATTTAAACGATTTTGATTTATCTAACCTTGTATTAACTATCTTTCTAACTTGCTTCCAAAAAGGTTTTGTTTTTTGCCAGTAATCTACACCTGCTTGCCAATCAAAATCTTTAATTCTCTCATAACGAGCAATACCAATTTCTTTCGCCAAAACCTTTTGATTGTCACGTAAAACAACCTTTTTATTATTTTGTTCATGAACCCAGCCTGTAGGGGTAATAGTCTGAATGTTTGTGCCAATAATTACGTCATAATCATCTCTCACTGAATGTTCTCTCCTAGGAAGAGGGCGCCAAGTTTCTTTGCTGGTCCAGGATGAAAAATTTGAATAATGGTTCCATTTCCCATAACTTTGATATCTAGGAGTATCATCAACTTGATAAACAGATTGAGACCAGGTTCCCTTTCTCTCTGATGGAGGTATTTTTTTGTTTAACCATGTACGATTCCCAACATATGCATTAATTGACTTATCTTCATATTTCCAATCTTGCCTCCAATGTTTTACGACCATTGGCTCTGAAATATTACCGTTATCTAATTTAAAGTACATTACAATGATGTGTTGTAAACTAATAAAATCCTTTTTTTCCTCCACTACACTTACAAATTCTGTAGCCCACGACTGATATGATTGCTTTGGTTTATAGTTTTCTACAAAACCCATAGTCTCCATAAAGTCAAAATAAACTCTGTATTTTCCAACCATTGATAAAATAGATAATCTATCTTTTTCAAATTTAGAAAGTTCAGGATTTTGCAACTTAACCCATAAAGAATTCGGTTCTTTGTCCAAAGTCACGTCAGCACCAACACTTGAACCACCCCTTGGTTCTTTTAATTCAGGGTTATTAAGCTGAGTCCAACCAAAAATATAATTTGGCTCAGCACTTGTTACCGACAAATTGAAGTATAAAAAAAGGAAAAATAATATTTGTTTCATTTACAAATGACTTAAATTATATAAAAAAGTTTCTAAGCTATTTTAATTATCAAAAATAATTAAATTTGCATAAGTCTTTTCTGTTCTTTCTTAATTACTTCTGTGAAAAAAGTACTCACTGCTCGAACTCGAGCAAGCTGTGACATATCTTCATGCACTATCATCCAGTACTCTCTCGTGACGGATATTTCTTTAGGTAATATGACTTGTAATTTTGGGTCAGGTGCAGCGACGAATCCATGAAGAAGTGCAAGGCCAACGCTATCTTTCACTGCCTGGTTCTGAGCTTGAAGCGAACTACTTCTAAAAATGATGTTTACATCTTGAAAGATATCTTGCATATATTTTAATTGGGGAAACTCTATAAGGTCGTCTATGTAGCTTACAAAGGGATGTTTATTTATGTCCTTAACTGATTTAATTTCACTACTTTTTTGAAGATACTCATGACTCGCATACAAGGCGAGTCGGTAATCGCTTAATTTCCATGCTACCAATCTTCCAGAGGTTGGTCTTGCCAATGTAATTGCAATATCAGCTTCCCTTTTTGATAAGCTTCTTGAGCGGGTATCTGCAACTAATTCAAGCTCGATGGATGGGTGTTTATCATTAAAGGATTTTACATATTTAGATATAATGCCTATACCCAACCCTTCAGGAACTGCCATTCTAACTGCACCACTCAATTCGGTATCAGTTCCTGATATGGATTGGTATATAGAATTAATTTTTGTTTCTATGCTTTCTGCATAAGCTAGTAATTTATACCCTTCATCATTGAGGGTATAGCCTTTAGGTGAGCGATTAAATAGCTGTACATCTAGGTCTTTTTCAAGCTTATTAATGTGCCTACCAACTGTAGTCGGTTCAATATTTAATCTTTTGCCTGTAAGAGTTAGTTTCCCATGCCTTGCTAATTCAAGAAATGATCGTAAATTGTTCCAGTCAAGCATTTTTGTCCAATCTAATATTTTAAAAACAGCTAAAATTATACATTCAAAATGCATGAATGCATTATGAAAATTAAATTATTGTTATTGTGATGCATAAATAATAATACTAATATCATACATTTATAACTCAAAATTTAAAAAATATTATGGCTATAGCAACCGCTTCAAGCAAAGTTAAAACTATTGGACATTTTATAAATGGAAAAAATGTACATCGGGATGGTACTACTATAGATATTTATAATCCTGCTAAAGGGGAGATTAGTAAGCATCTGGAAATAGCCTCTAAAGCGACCGTTAATGAAGCAATTATATCAGCCCAAAAAGCATTACCTGTGTGGAGAGAGCTTCCAATAATCAAGCGAGCAAGAATTATGTTTCGTTTTAAGGAGCTACTCGAACAAAATAAAGACAAGATATGCCAATTAATCGGTGAAGAACATGGAAAAATTCCTCATGATGCAATGGGAGAACTCCAACGAGGGATAGAAAATGTAGAGTATGCATGCACTGCTCCTGAGCTTTTAAAAGGTGAATTTAGTAAAAATGTTGGGCCTTCCATTGATTGTTGGAGTGAATTCCAGCCCCTAGGTATTGTCGCGGGTATTACTCCATTTAATTTTCCAGCTATGATTCCTTTATGGATGTACCCCTTAGCGATTGTGTGCGGAAATTGCTTTATCTTGAAACCATCAGAGCGTGACCCTAGCTCTACCTTATTTATTGCTGAGCTTTTGTATGAAGCAGGCTTACCTGATGGGGTGCTAAATATAGTAAATGGTGATAAAGATGTAGTTAATTTATTGCTTGAGGATACAAGAATAGAGGCTATTAGTTTTGTTGGCTCTACTCCAATTGCTAAGCATATTTATACAACAGCAACGGCCAACGGAAAAAGATGCCAAGCTTTAGGCGGTGCAAAAAATCATGCTATTGTTATGCCGGATGCTGATATTGACAATGCAGTTTCGCAGCTTATCGGCGCAGCGTTTGGGTCGAGTGGAGAGCGATGTATGGCTTTATCTGTTGCAGTGGTTGTTGGAGATAAAACAGCAGATGTATTAATCGCAAAAATGAAGAAAGCGATGGCGGATCTCAAAGTAGGGGATTACACCGACAACACCAATGATTTTGGCCCATTAATTACTCAGGAACATAAAGCTAAAGTGTCATCATTTATTGATAGCGCTCAAAAGCAGGGTGCCACCATTGAGGTAGATGGACGAAATATTGTGGTGAAAGGTTGTGAGGAAGGTTACTTTATTGGTGGCACATTGATTGATAGGGTGACTGCTGATATGGAATCCTACCAAGAAGAAATTTTTGGTCCGGTATTACAGGTGATTAGGGTTGATAGTATGAGCGAGGCTATGCAATTAATTGATGATCACAAATATGGAAATGGTACTTGTATCTTTACTCGTGATGGAGAGGCAGCAAGGTATTTTTCAGACAATATAAAGGTGGGGATGGTCGGAATTAATATTCCACTTCCTGTGCCAGTTTCATATCATAGTTTCGGTGGTTGGAAGCAATCTTTATTCGGAGATCTTTTTGCTTATGGTCCTGATGGAGTCCGCTTTTACACCAGACGAAAAACGATTACACAAAGATGGCCATCGTCAAGCATTCGTGAAGGTAAACAATTCTCGATGCCTACGTGAAATAAATTAATTTTAATGTGGAGAAGAAATATGAAAAAAATAGCATTTTTTAAGTATCTATTTAGTATGGTTTTTATGTTTTCCTTGGCTTTTGCACATGCAGATCCAGAAGTGACAAAGCTTTGGGAAAGTAAAGCTGATTTTAAGCTTCCGGAGTCAGTAGTCTTTGATAAAGAAAATAATATTTTGTATGTATCTAACATGCAAGGTGATCCTTTTTCTAAGGATGGAAACGGCTTTATTTCTAAGGTTGATTTGGATGGACAAATCGTTAAGTTGAAATGGATTGAAGGATTACACGCACCAAAGGGACTTGCAATATCAAAAGGTAAACTTTACGTTGGTGATGTCGATCAATTAATTGAGATTGACATTAAGGCGGGTAAAATTTCAAAAAAACTTGATGCAGCAGGAGCCTCTTTTTTAAATGATGTGACTGTCGATACCTACGGGAATGTTTATGTTTCTGATACCTTTACTGATACTATTTATCGATTAAATACCTTTGGTCAATTGACAACTTGGCTTTATAGCCCAAAACTAGAAGCACCGAATGGTTTGCATTACGAAAAAGGACAAATCATTGTTGGTAGTTGGGGTCACCCAACTGATGGCTTTGCACCGGCGGTTGTAGGGCATCTAAAAACTATAGCGTTAAAAAATAAAGAAATAAAATCACTAGGTAATGCTAAACCTGTAGGGACATTAGATGGAGTGGAGTCTGATGGAAATGGTGGATATTTTGTTGCAGATTGGGTTGGTGGAAATTTGCTTCATATCAAAGCCGATGGTAATTTTAAGATTATAGAAAAATTATCACAAGGTGCTGCTGACCATGAAGTAATTCATGATAAAAAGATATTAATAATGCCTTTAATGAATGATGGAAAATTAGTAGCCTTTAAAATTAAGTAAGTAAAAGAAATTAAATTTCATGCCAAAACCTGGCATGAAATTTTTTTATGAAAAGTACTGCAATTTAAGTGTATTTATGAAAATATTTCAAAGCATCGCTCGACCTTTTGTATTCTTTGTGGAGCGCTATTATCCTGATGCATTTATATTTGTAATTATTCTTTCCATAATTACCTTTATTTCAGCTCTAATCTTAACTGATTCTACCGTTACTTCTGCCATGGTAGCTTGGGGGGATGGTTTATCTATGCTGTTTAAATTCACAGCTCAGATAACAATTATAATGGTGGGTGCGCATGCTCTAGCTCACACCGATGCCGTACAAAGACTTTTACGATTTATAGGTAAATTACCGAAAACCGCAAATCAAGCTTATTCACTTGTTGCATTCTCAGCAGGAATAGCGAGTCTTTGTGCATGGTCATTTGGACTCATTATTGGGGCTATTGTAGCTAGAAGTGTTGCAAAGGAGTGTGCAAAAAAACCATTTAAAATTCACTACCCTTTATTAGTAGCTTCAGCATATTCTGGTTTTGTTATTTGGCATATGGGTTATTCATCTTCTTCCGCCTTATTCGTCGCCACCCCAGGCCACTTATTGGAGGATAGGGTAGGAGTTATTCCGGTAACAGAAACAATTCTATCCTCAACCAACATCGTCCTTGCCTTATTAGGCTTAATGATTATTACCATTGTATGCCCACTAATGAAGCCTAATGATAAGGATGCTATTGAGATCGACCCATCACTAATTAAGGAAAAAAAACTATCAACTACAATCAAAAAAAACTCAACACTGGTTGAGCGATTTGAAAATCACCGTGGGTTAAGCATTTTTCTTGGATTATCTATTATTGCTTATGTTGGTATAACCTATGCACAAAAAGGCTTTTCCTTGAATCTTGACATCGTAAGCTGGACATTTTTAGCCTTTGGTTTGTTATTGGCAAGCTCACCCATGCATTATATAAAACTGGTTAATAATGCAGCGAGTACTGTTGGCGCAATTATTCTGCAATATCCATTCTATTCAGGCATCATGGGTATTATGGCAACTACCGGATTGATGGGAGTCATTACCAATTGGATTGTTTCGATTTCAACCCCGCAAACTCTTGGTTTTTTTGCCTTTTTATCTGGTGGTTTGGTGAATATGTTTATCCCTTCAGGGGGAGGTCAATGGGCTGTTCAAGGTCCAATCATGATCGAAGCTGCATTATCTTTAAATGTTGATCCTGCGGTCGTCGTGCTTGGAGTCGCATATGGAGATCAGTGGACTAATATGATCCAACCCTTTTGGACTATTCCTTTATTGGCTATTGCAGGGCTTCATATGAGACAAATTCTTGGTTATACATTTGTGATCTTTCTTTTAACTGGAATTTTGTATGGCTCAGGCATGTTATATATGGGAGCAGGGAATATATAATAAAGTTAATTTTTACCTAACTATCGATAAAATCAATTGTTAATAAAAGTCGTCGAGAGTTCGAATCATAAGCTTACTCTCTAACGTGTACTTCTTTTAAATTAGTTTTTTACTTACAACAGCACTTGTCTTTACAACATGCACAAGTGTTTTCTTTGCAGCATTTTGACTCTTTACTTTTACATTTACATTTTACTTCTGTCATAACGTTCTCCTGTTTCAGTAGATACTGTTCTATATGTTAGTTTTTACAAGCCTCAAAGTCAAATAAAGTCCTCCTAACCTTAGAGCTTTAGATGTCAATCAACCTAACGAAAGGTGATTGTTGGATATAAAGCATACCTATAAATACTTGCTATCCATCTTTACTATTTCTATAGCTTTATATCAATTACTTCGTATAATGTATATTATGTAAAATTAGATGATCATTTATCCGATGAAAGTAAATCATCAGCACCAATACTCATTGCTATAGCCTTCCCTTTATTCAAGGAGTCTAGTGACATATCCTTATTACCTTGTGTTAAAAGTATCTGAGATTTGGTGATAAGAGCTTTCGCTTCATAGTACCTTCCACCATTTTTCTTAGCAAAATTTTCTAAAGAATTGATAATTCTTAGTGCTCTAGTGTAATTCTTTTGAGCTGATTCATAGTTAGCAAGATTAATTTGCATATCTGCGTAATTACCAAGCTTTCCAGTTCTTTGATATGTTGTAGAGGCCTTTACACCAAATTCTATGGCAGAATTGAGTTTATTTAAGATGAAATAAGCATTAGACAGGCCCTCAAAGCTATTTCCTCGTTCATCGTCGTTAGCAGATGTTGCTAATGATTTACTAAAATATTCGACAGCATTTAATCCATCCTGGGCCACCAATGCATTTCTACCTAATTGATAAAGAAATCTGTGCTCCATTTGCATGTATTTACTATTGCCTAATGCAGCCGTATCTAAACCTTTGGTTAAAGTAGATGTTGATGTCTCAATATCCCCTGAATCCCTTTCTGCTATGCCCTTATAGAGATACGAGTATAGTTGATCTACTGGTAGATCGGCGTATTTATTACTTTTTTCAAACTCATCAATAGAAATAGCATAGTTTTTCATCCTATAATTGGCTTTCGCAGAACAAAAATAAGCATCGTACTTATTATCTAACTCTTTTGCGGCAATCATAGCCTTTTTATTATCACCATTTTTTAATAGTATTTCACATTTATTATTAGCGTTATATGCATAAATATTATTTGCAAACAATGTAATAAAAATAAAACTTAATGTAAATTCTTTATTCATAGTTACCTTTATTTTGTTAATTTTATTAATTCTTCCTCATCGATAATTTTTACTCCAAGGGCAGACGCTTTTTCTAACTTACTTCCAGCCTCATCACCCGCAACTAAGTAGTCTGTTTTTTTCGATACTGATGATACAACTTTACCTCCATTATTAATAATAATCGCCTTAGCATCATCTCTCTTTAAATTTGGAAGTGTCCCAGTAAGGACAAAATTAAGCCCCTCAAGTTCATTGCTTACATTATTTCCTATCTTTACAGCTTCCAAAACAAAACCTTTGCTCAATAGCTGCTTAATCTCTGCAACATTGCTTTTATTATTAAAGTATTTAACAATTGATTCAGCTACAGTAGGGCCAATATCATGAATATTAATTAGATCGTCGATATTTGCATTAATTACTGCGTCTATAGAACCAAAATGATCTGCTAAATCGTGTGCAGTTGCCTCGCCTACATTCCTTATTCCCAGTGCATATATAAACTTTGCAAGCGTAGCTTCTTTTGACTTACCAATAGATTGAATTAAATTTAATGCTGATTTACTTGCAAATCTTTCTAAATCTATAAGATCGTCTGATTTTATATCATATAAGTCTGAAAAATTTTTAATCAAACCATTTTGAATTAATTGATCTACGATTTTTTCGCCTAATCCATCAATATCCATAGCCTTTCTTGACGCAAAATGCATAATTCCTTGCTTTCTCTGTGCAGGACACTTTATGCCAGCCTCACACCTAAGAACGGCATCGCCCTTCATTCTTTTTAATTGGGATCCACAGGATGGACAATGTTTTGGCATTGCAAAAAAATTGGTTGTTTTGGGTCTTTTGTCTAATATTACTTTCACCACTTCAGGAACTACATCCCCTGCTCTCCTAACAACCACATGATCCCCTATTTGAATATCTTTTCTTCGCATCTCATCCTCATTATGCAGTGTGGCGTTAGTTACTGTCACTCCAGCCACCTCGACCGGTTTAAGGCGCGCTACAGGTGTAATTGAGCCAGTTCGTCCAACTTGGACAGTTATATCAACAATCTGAGTAGTAGCTTCTTCTGCTGGAAATTTATGTGCTATAGCCCATCGAGGAGCCCTGGAAACAAAACCAAGCTCATCCTGAAGATTTAGTGAATTAACTTTGTACACCACCCCATCTATATCAAAAGGAAGGTTACTTCTCGACATACTAATATCGTTGTAATAAGTTATCAGGTTTCTCACACCTAATACTTCTTTTGTTAGGTTCGTTGTGGGAATCATTAATGCCTTTAATAATTGTAAACCTTCCGTTTGTGATGATAATTTGTGGTTGTTACAGAAGATGCTATATGCGTAAAAGCTCAATGGTCTTGCTGCTGCAATTGCTGGGTCTAGCTGCCTTAGACTTCCTGCTGCAGCATTCCTTGGATTTGCAAATAACTTTTCATTCGAGTCTTGCTGTCTTTTATTTAAGGCAGAGAAGTCATTTTTTAACATCACTACTTCTCCCCTAACCTCAATTACGCCATCAGGAGCCTTATTAGATAGCTTTAGGGGAACAGACTTAATGGTTTTTATATTGTGTGTTACATCCTCTCCAACGGTTCCATCACCTCGTGTGGCAGCTAAATTAAGCAATCTATCCTTATAAATAAGTGTGACGGCTAATCCATCAAACTTTGGTTCAGCAGTATAGATAACTTCATTTATTCCAAGCTCATCGCAGATACGTTTTTCAAAAGCAACAAGGTCATTTTCATCAAAAGCATTACCTAATGAAAGCATTGGTCGCTCATGTTTTACTTGCTTAAAAGCTTTATTGGATTCCCCACCAACTCTTTGTGTAGGCGAATCAGCAGTAATTAAATTCGGATTTGTATCTTCGATTTCTTTTAGCTCATTGAACAAATTATCAAATTCAGCATCAGAAATTTCGGGATCATCTAGAACATAATAATTATAGTTGTGGAATGTAATGAGTGCTTTTAATTTGTCTATTCTTTCTTGTGTATTCATTAGGAGAATATTTTTTTAGCTAACTCACCACCAGGTGTGATATTTTTAGCCAACATTTTATGTTCAACATTTTTTAAATATACATACACTCGACTTACATAGTCATCATTCATTGGTTTGTTGCCAACATCCACTAAAGAACCATTAAGGTTTGTGCATGCCTCCCTCATAATCCTAATCATTTCATTGAAAGCATGGGTAATATTTAAAGTGTTTGGAACATCCATCTTGAATACAATACCTTGTATAAAGGATTCATGGTTTAATTCTAGTGGTTTACCAGATAGGTTAAGAATTTCGCATATTATTTCTCCAGAATTATTCTTATTTTCAATTCTGTGAATATTATCTTTACCTTTATTGATGCTTGGATTCTTGAAGAAATCAATAAGAGCAGCCGGATGAAAAGCAGAATCACTCTTAGGGATAACTTTTATGCTCATTGCTCTATCCACCTCCTTACAAAAATCAAAAAGCTTTTTTGTTTCGATAGAGATATCTCGATTAAACAACCAAAATAATGTACCTTCCACTGCATCATTAACGTCATTAACATATGTTGAAATATCTGCAATAGCAACATTACTCAAAGCACCTGCTCTTGAAGCAAGTTGCTGGACTACAAGGATCTGATTAAATCTTATACCCTCCTCAATTGCTAAATTTGTTGTCCATATATCATTATCATTTCTTATATATAGCCGTGCCCCTTTTATTGCCTTAATTCGATCAATAAATAAATTTTCGAGGGTATTAAAAGTTTTCTTACACGTTATCGAAACAACAGACTCAATCTCTGGAAAGATGCCTTCTGGAAGGTTATCTTTGATAACTTTAGCAGATCCCTCAGAGTAATTATTTAGATCATTAGCTTGCTCAGTTATATCAAACTCGGCTGATTGAAATAATGGATCATTTTCTTCATTTATTTGTGGACTTGAAACATTGGTAAGCTTTTCTTTTCTTTTCTTATGAAGTCTTATTTGTGCCCAATTATGAAGAATCATAATTAAGATAACGATCAGTCCCAAAATTAATAATGCTAATTGTACATCGCTCATAAATATATCTATTCCGCTAATTCCATAGTATGAAGATCTTGAAGATCCACTTCAACAATTCTTGATACACCTGCTTCTTGCATGGTAACGCCAATTAATTGCTCAGCTATCTCCATAGTAAGCTTATTATGGGAAACAAATAAGAATTGCGTATTTTTAGCCATACTCTTCACAACATCACAAAATCTTTGAGCATTTGAGTCATCTAGGGGTGCATCCACCTCATCCATCAAGCAAAATGGAGATGGGTTTAATTTAAATAAAGCAAATACTAAGGCAATGGCAGTTAAGGCTTTCTCCCCTCCTGATAACAAGTGAATGGTTTGATTTTTCTTACCAGGGGGTTGGGCAACAACTTGCAATCCAGTATCTAAAATTTCTTGTCCTAAAAGTTCCAACTGTGCTCGACCACCATTGAAAAGTATTTTAAAAAAATCGTTGAAGTTTTGATTAACTTCCTGGTAAGTTGCTTTAAGTTTCTCTCGCGTTTCTCTATCTATTTTATGTATCGCATCCAGTAGCGTTTTTGATGCTTCCTCAAGGTCTTCCACTTGTTTTTGGATATAGACTTGTCTTTCCCTTATTGTCTCTAACTCTGATATGGCAGCTAGATTGACGGGGCCTAATCTTTCTATACGATTATTAGTATTTATGTACGATTCTTCTAATTGACCAAGATCAACATTTTCCTTTAAACTTTTTTCAATAGTTTCCTCTTGGATACTTGATGTATTTATCGATTCACAACATTGCTCAAAAACAACATTGGCTTCTCTTTCATTTAAGCGTGCCTGCTGAAGTTCTTCATTGATTGGATTTAGCGCATGTTGCGCTTCTAGTCTTTTACTTTCCAGCTCTCTTAATTGATTTTCTTTCAAAGATATGTCCTCACGCGCAGAAGTTAAAGATTTTTCTGCTACTTCCTTTTCCTCTAATTTCTGTTGTAATTTCTTTTCTAGGCTCGCTATATCATCAGTATGTTCATCATTATTTGCGCTATCTAATTCCTTAAGTAGTGCATTTTTTTCGTTAACAAGAGTGCTTTGTCGTTCATGAATGGTAGATATCTTATTATCTAAAACTTTAATGTTGTAGCCAATTTCCTGCTCTAGTTTTTGCTGTCTATCAAATGCTAATTTTTTTTCATCAAAAATAATCTGGGATTGCGTCTTTGCATCTTTATGCACTAAATTTTCACTTGTAATGGTCCTAATTTCTGCTGCTAGCTGTTCAATTATAATTTTCTTTGCATCCAGTTTTTTAGTATTAGTTTCAGCTTGTGACTCAAGATTTTGTTTGTCATTTTCTACAGTAATAACTCTGTTGTTATTTACTTCAACAAGATTTAATTGTTTATTGTATGTCTGACGATAATCATCCATTTCATTTACAATTTTCTTCTGTTGTGTTTCCAAAAGTATTAATTGCTCTTTACATTCTTTTTGTTGGTTATTATTAGCATTAAATTTATCGTGTAATTTTTTTTGTACATCCAAGAGTGTCGGCAATTGTTTTTGATACTGATCAATTTTCTTCATTCGAAGCAGATGGTTACTTTGTTCTTCCGACTCACTGCTTATGATCTGAAAATTCGTACCAAAAATATCACCCTCTTTAGTAACCACTATCTCCCCTGCTTTTAAATGTTTTTGATTCGCTAAAGCATCATTTGAAGAGGAAATATAGGTGTGAGCAAGCCATTCGCTTATAGCAGGCTCGATATCTGAATTTTTAAGGTTTACCATAGTTAATGCGGAAGTTAATTTTTCATTAAGAGTAAATGATGAAACATTCTTTGCCGTAATAAGTGCCACCGAGTGTGGAGGTCTATTGTTATTACCATCCTTGAAATCTAATGCTTGATAGGCATGCATTCGAGCTCCGAGTATATTACCCAAAGCCATTTCCCAGCCATCCTTGATTTCAATTTCTTTAAAAATGTTATCTTTGTTATGACTACCAATGGTTCCTAACCAGTCTGCAATTTTTTCTGGGTTTGCTTCCGCTTCGTCCATTTGTTTAAGCGAGCTAATGTGTATCTCCGCTTCACTGATAGCTTGTTTGTTAATTAAGGTATCTTCTTTGATCTGATCGGCTTCTTTATTTAGATTTTCTAGTTTATTTTTTTCATTATTTATCCGATCAATTACATCCTGTTCCATTTTTTCAGCATCTATCAGTTCCTCTGGTTTTTTTACCTCTACCTGTGCTTCTTTTAATTCTTTTAACTCATGATTCAATAATTGAATTCTGTCATGCAAATCTTTGATAATATCCTCAGACAATTCAATAGTTGCATTCTCAACATTGGAGCGCTCCCCTAACTCTTGAAGTTTCTTGCTGCTTTGACTCCATCGTTCGTCTGCCTGCTTGTATGACGTTTCAGCTGCTACAAATTCGGTTCTACTGACTTCAAGCTCATCTGCGAGCTGACTGAGTCTTTGATTATTTTCTACAAGTTCCTTATCACTCTCATCTAACTGACTTGCTAATTGATTATGGAGAGTTTCGTATTCCTGAAATTTTATCTGACTGTTTTCTTTAAGTTGGGAAAGCCTTGCTATTTTTTCATTTAAATTATTCAATCGATTCTCGACATCGGTAACGGCAGAATTGGTCTCATAAAATTTTGCTTGATTTACATTTATCGCATCTGATGCCTGAATATGTGCCTGCCTGGCCGCTTCTGCATCTGACTCAATGTGGGTTAGTTCAGCTTTATGTTTATCAAGTTTTATAGAAACAGTGTTAACCGTATTCTTTGATGCTTCCCATGTCTTGCTAGCCAATCGTTTTTTTACTAGATAAATCTGTGCCTGTATCAACTTAAGTTTTTCATTGAGATCGTTATGTTTCTTTGCGGTTTGTGCTTGGGACTCTAATTTTGTGATCTGACCATTGATTTCTCTTAAAAGATCATTTACGCGCTCAAGGTTATCCTTTGTATCCCTAAGCCTGTATTCTGTTTCTTTTCTTCGCTCCTTGTACTTACTTACTCCTGCGGCTTCCTCTAAATAATTTTTTAGCTCTTCCGGTTTAGCCTCGACTATTTGAGATATCGTGTTTTGTCCAATAATCGCATACCCCTTTGCACCCAATCCCGTGCCCAGGAATAAATCAGCAACATCCTTCCTTCGGACTGTTGTGTTATTTATTAAGTAGGTTGAGCCTTTATCCTTTTCAATGACTCTTTTCACTGAAATCTCTGCATAACTAGCCCACTCAGCAGGTGTTTTACCATCCGAATTATCAAAGAATAACTCAACACTAGCTCTACCTATCGGCTGCCTGGTATCCGTACCATTAAAAATAACGGATTCCATAGACTCCCCTCTCATCTCTTTTGCAGAAGAGGATCCTAGTACCCACTTAACGGACTCCATAATATTGGATTTACCACAACCATTTGGCCCTACAATACCTGCTAACTGACCATCCAGTTTTATCGTTGTTTGATCAACAAATGTTTTAAAGCCAGCGAGTTTTATTTGCCTTAATTTCAATTTTGGTTTTTATGAATTATTTTAGGAAAGTATGTATTCAAAGCAGTATAATGTTTTCTTTTTTTTAAATTATAAACTAAATATGAATGACCAGTTATTAGGTGGTAAGCCTACAGCCCAACCTACTAAACAGTTAGAGGTTTTTGAAAATCCTAATCAAAAAAGGGATTTTCACATTCACATGCAAATACCTGAATTTACCTGTTTATGTCCTAAAACAGGCCAACCAGATTTTGCAACTCTGTACCTAGATTATATCCCTGATGAGCGCTGTGTGGAACTAAAAAGTATTAAACTTTACATATGGTCTTTTAGAGATGAAGGGTGTTTCCATGAGGCTGTTACCAATCGTATTTTGGATGATTTAGTCGCTGCAACTAATCCACGATATATGAAGTTAACTGCTAAATTTTTTGTTCGTGGCGGTATCTTTACTAACGTCACAGTAGAGCATAGAAAAAAGGGTTGGAAACCTCAGGAAAAAATAGATTTAGGTCAATTTGATTCAGAGTCTAATACACGAGATTAATTACTATATTTGATTATATGGGGGTATAGCTCAGCTGGGAGAGCACTTGCATGGCATGCAAGGGGTCAGCGGTTCGATCCCGCTTACCTCCACCAATTCTTTTATGCACACCTATTCTAATTTTTTAGAGTAATCAACCAAGTCAATAATATTTAAAGGCAACAAATTCTTAATCTATCGGTCAATAAAATTAGTAAGGTCATTTTTCTTTCCTTACTCAATAATTCTTAAACATTAATCGAGCAATTTGTTGAAAAAAACCATTAATTTAGTATGGCTTAAGAGAGACTTAAGATTATCAGACCACCCTCCTCTTTATGAGGCGATTTTAAGAGATGAGGAATTTATTGTGCTTTTCATTTATGAACCTTTATTAATAAATGATGTGCACTATGATAAAAGACATTGGCGGTTTATTGAACAATCACTAAATGATATTGAAAAAAAACTCAGTTCACATCATAAGCATTTATCAATTGCTTATGCTGATGCATTAGATATTTTCACCGATTTAGCAAAGCAATATCATATTAAAAATATTTTCAGTCACGAGGAGACTGGTCTCGGGATTTCTTATGTAAGGGATAAGTCATTAGGTAAATTCTTTAATAAAAATAAAATCCGTTGGCATGAATTCCAAACCAACAGTGTTATACGTGGGTTACAAAATAGAGATTTATGGGAAAAAAAATGGAATTCCTCAATGCGCTCACAAATTGCTGAGGTTGACCTAGACGCCGCACAAATCATTCACCATAGATTTCCCCAAAAAAAAATTAAAACATCAACAAGAGATGATAATTTTCAAATCGGCGGTTTTATTAACGCCCATCGAGAGATGAATGAATTCTTTGATGAACGGGGAAGTAAGTATCATATTTTTATTTCTAAACCTGAAATGAGTAGACAAACTTGTAGTAGGCTTTCTCCCTACTTAACCTATGGAAATATAAGCGTAAGAGAGGTTTATCAAAGGCTATTGGCAGAATGGAGCAAACCAGGCTGGCGAAGATCGCTAAGAGCCTTCTCATCGAGACTTCACTGGCATTGTCACTTTATTCAAAAATTTGAAAGTGAGGTGTCAATGGAGAATCAACCAATAAATAAAGGCTATATTGATTTTCCTTACAAAGTCACCGATAAGCAACATAGGGACTTCCAGTTGTGGGCCAATGGAAAGACTGGGTTTCCTCTGGTCGATGCATCAATGCGCGCATTACAAAAGACCGGGTATATAAATTTTCGCATGCGAGCCATGCTGGTAAGCTTTGCATGCCACTACTTCATGATTCATTGGAAGTTAGTTGCAGAACATTTAGCTCAACTATTTCTCGATTTTGAGCCAGGGATACATTACCCTCAAATACAAATGCAAGCTGGTGTAACCGGGATAAATACCATAAGAATTTACAACCCTATGAAGCAGGCTATGGAACACGATATGGATACAGTTTTTATCAAAAAGTGGGTGCAGGAACTTAGGGGGTATGACAACAAATCAATCTTAAGTCTACCAAAGCATAATCTTGATTTATTTGAAGATAATAGCACTTACACTCATCCACCTTACAATTTTAATGAAAGAATTAAGGAAGCTAAACAAATACTTTGGCAATGGAAGAAAAGTAAAAATGTACGAGTCAATAACGCAAAAATTTTATCCAAGCATGTTAAAACTAGTTAGTAACATTTAAAGTTTTGTTAATGAGGAATTCCAATCGCAGCGAGAACTGCAATCTCTCCAATACTTATAATGGAAAAATTGGTATTGCCTTTATTTCCTTAAGCTACTTTTTTGACTTATTAAATTTTATCCATATTAATAAACCAATAAAAAGTATAGCGGCCCATATAAGAACAAAAATACTACCCATTACACTTCCTGTGATAGTATTCGGATCAAATAATCCATCAATAAAAAATCCAAGCAAAGCCCATATTAATAAGGCAAACGATCCTTTTATAATCATGTTAAATTTTTTTATAGTACTCTCCCGTTATTTAACTTGGAATAAGCCAAGGTATTACAGCTAAAATTACTAAAGATAGAGCTAATACTAATAATAGTTTTTTAAGTTTCAATGTATATCTCTTAATTATTGTTTATAAACCTTTACCCTACTTTATTGGTTAATATAGGACAATATAGTATGTAAAATTAGTCTTACTTAACTCTATAAGCTTATTTGTTGGAATTTCACTTGAATCTAATTATTATTTTGTTACTATATCTGACGTTTTAAATAATAATTTTATAAAGGAAGAAATAAATGTATAAGTTTTTAACTGCGCTATTAGTATCACTTATGTCTTTAGTTGCCTTCGCTGATGGCCATGGTAATCATGGAGATAAAAAATCAGAAAAGAAAGTTGAAGAAAAAGCTGAAAAAAAAGATGAAAAGAAAGCTTCGAACCCATCACAAATTAAGTATGAAGACCCAACAAAATACTATCCTAAAAAATAATTTAATTTAAAAAAGGGCCTTAAGGCCCTTTTTTTTAACTAATTTGTTTTAAAAATCCCCTTGCCTTCGCTCTTTCTTTAAAAAGAATAGATTTTTTTAGGTGTAACGCAATGAGTTAGTGGTATATCCTGTTCATTTATATTTTCTATCTCTTCACACGGTTCAAAAAGGCTGATTCCAACTTTCTTGGTATCATTAGGTAAAGAAGCAAAAAAACGATCGTAAAATCCCTTTCCGTACCCGACTCGATAACCTTTGATATCAAAAGCTAAAAGTGGTGTAATTACTAAATCAATAGCATCATTCTTTGTCCAAACAGGATAGACTGGTTCAGGAATATTATGTTTAGTTAGTTTGGTTTTGGTATCAGGTTTAAATTCTGCAGTTTTTAAAGTCCCATCATCAAAGTTGCTAACAGGTACTACTACATGGATGTTATTTTCCCAACAATACTGAATGATCAAAGCAGTGTTTATCTCATCTTTTGATTCGATGGGTAAAAAACAATGAATGCATTCAGGATGATATTTTTTAATAAGCTCTATAGTATTTTGTATAAGCTGCGATGATGCCTCTTGGAATTGCAATAAAGATAATTCTTGTCGCTTTTTGGCATATTCTTTTCTAATGATATCTTTTTTTAAAATGTCATACTCCTTGTTTGTTTTTTGAAACCATATTGTATTTAAGCATTTTAGGGGATATATGCAAACAAGGCACTTTGGTTTGATCCTTAAAAAAAAATGCTAAATATGTACTTTCATAATGAAAATTTGTTTTTTTATAATGCAAATATGCACTATATTAATTACGATCATATGATATAGTAAAAATATGACCGCCCATATGACAGTACCCATTGTCATTTATGGTCAGTAACTAAAAGCAAATCATGACCAAAAGTCTTTATTTTGTTTTAAAAGATGATGATTAATCTCGTTCAATCATAAATTAGGATTTAAACGTGATTTACTTTTATAGTTTCTTGGCAAAAGTTAATTGCCCATAATCTATGTTGAATAAAACATGATTAATCGTCTCCATAAAATTAAATGATTAAAGGAAAAGATTATGAGTGTATTAGAAGATTTCAAAAAACTAAAAGCAGAAGGAACGAAAATTGTAGTTGTTACTTCACATGAATACTGGAGCGCAAAGATTCTTAATGATACAAATGTAAATGGTATTCTTATTGGTGATGATTTGAATATGGTGGTACATGGTCACGAGGACACTTTGAGTTGTGATGTTGAAACCATTGCGATGCACACCAGAGCGGTAAAGAAAGGGGCAAAAGATAAATTTCTTATTGCTGGTATGCCTTTCATGAGTAATAGAAAAGGATTTAAGGAAGCAATGGATAACGTTGAAATCTTAATCAAGGCTGGTGCTAATGCATTAAAAATTGAGGGTGCTGATGGAAATGAAGAGCTTTATGCCCATTTAGCGCAATCAGGTATTCCTGCAATCGGACACATTGGTCTTACACCATCACACCACAATGCAATAGGTGGATTTAAAGCTCAGGGTAAAACCAAAGAAAGCGAACTTAGTATTATTGAAGAAGCTAAAAAGCTTGATAAATTAGGATGTATTGCCATCGTTTTAGAAGCCGTTCCTCAACACGTAGGTGCTGCAGTTAGTGCTGCAGTTTCTATACCAGTGGTTGGAGTTGGGGCTGGATTGGATGTAGATGGGCAAGCGCTAGTTCTTCCTGATATGTTAGGTTTTTCTACTGACTTTAAGCCTAAATTTGTTAGAACATACATGAACGGAGCGGATCTTATTAAAGAAGCCGTTAATCAGTTTGCAGCAGATGTACATGCTAAAACTTTTCCATCTGAAAAAGAAACTTACGCACCGGCTAAAAAATAGTAAACCTGTTACATTCAATTAATATTTTGGGGGTAATTTAGATATGTACCCCCTTTTTTATTCCATTGACTTGTTCTTTACCAAAAATGTATGCATAGTCACTGCATCTTTCTTCACTTGAAGATTAAGTTTAATTTATTTTGTATACCTTACATAAGTTACTATCTGTCTTAATTTACAGGTTATAATTCATTTGTACGCTAATATTTAATAGTCAAACATAAAGTGAATTATGGTGAGATTCTTATGTCAATTTACGCATTAAAATTACAAAGCCTTATAGTTTATGGATAAAGTAGATGTTGTCATCATTGGTTCTGGTATAGCTGGTATATCGTCAGCTTATTACTTACAGAAGAACTTTCCGGAGCTTACATACAAGGTCATAGAAGCCAGAGGTGACCTTGGTGGTACTTGGGATCAAATGGTATTTCCTGGGGTCCGTTCAGATACCGACATGTATACCTATGGATTTACTTTTAATCCATGGGAAGGCTCGATTATTGGACAAGGTAAAGATATTAAAAATTATTTAAGTAACTCTGCACAACAATTTAATATGAGAGAGCATATATTATTTGATACCAAGGTTACATCTATGTCTTGGGATAATAATCAATGGGTCACCAAAACTGCGCATAAGGATTTTGTTAGTCAATACATTATTTGTTGCACTGGTTCACGCGACTATAAATATCCAAATTTTCCAAAATTCAAGGACGAAAATAAATACCAAGGACAGATTGTACACACACAAGATTGGGGAAATGCAGAAATAAAAGATAAAAACGTAGCTATTATTGGGAGCGGTTGTACTGCCGTTACCATGACCCCTGCCGTAGTTAGAGAAGCTAAAAGAGTAACACTAATACAGCGAAGTCCTGCGTGGATTGTAAACGTAGATGGAAACGAAAAATCATCTCGAACTTACAAAACTTATGAAACCTTAATAGATTATTTTCACAGTAGATTATTTAAAAAATCTTATAAAAAGAAAATATTAGCTAAATACCCTTACTACAATGACAGCAATGTACCATCCTATGATTTTTGGGACCAGCGCCCTGCATGCAGTTTAAATAATGATTATTTTGATTCGGTTAAATCAGAGAAAGTATCACTAGAATTATCAGAAATTGAAAATTGGGAAACAAATGGAATTAAGTTAAAAAATGGAAATGTGGTTAACTGTGATCTCACCATTATGGCCACTGGACTTAATGCTCAATTATTAGGAGGTATTGACGTTTTTGTTAATAGTGAAAAAGTAAATCTTAATGATACAAGTTGGTATCGTGGAATGATGTTCAGTGGTATACCTAATCTTTTCGCTCACACTGGATATATTAATTTTAGCTGGACTGCTAGATGTGAAATAGTTAGTGAACGTATTTGCAGAACTATCAAATATATGCAAAAAAAACAATATGCGACATGTACTCCAAAATATGTTGGTAAAACGTCGAAGCCAGCTATAGAGGCAAATTATGTATTACGGTCCATGGATAAATTTCCAAATCGATCTTACAAATTTTATAACTCCAATTATTTATTGGAATATTTAATTTTTAAATGGACAAGAATTAATGACGGAGCAATAGATTTTGTATAATCAAAGGAATAAATATGAAACTTGAATCAATTGCATTACATCACGGGTACGAATCAAAAAATAACGACCAAAAATCAGCCACTACCCCGATTTATCAAACTTCAGGATTTACCATTGATGATACACAACATGGCGCAGATTTATTTGATCTTAAGGTTGAAGGGAATATATATACACGAATAGGTAATCCAACTAACGATGTTCTTGAAAAGAGAGTAGCTGAAATGGAAGGTGGTATTGCAGCTTTATCACTTGCCTCTGGTATGGCTGCAATTACATATGCAATTCAGACTATTACAAGATCAGGCGATAATATCGTGAGTACTAGTCAGCTATACGGAGGAACCTATAATTGTTTTACACATAGCTTTCCAAAGCAAGGCATTACTGTAAAAATGGTTGATGGATCAGACTATCAAGGTATTGAGAATGCAATTGATGAAAATACAAAGGCAATTTATTGTGAATCTATTGGTAACCCACTTGGTAACATTATTGACTTAGAAAAGTTTGCAGCTATTGCGCATAAACATGGTATTCCTTTAATTGTCGATAATACTGTAGCAACCCCATACTTATGCCGTCCTATTGATTTTGGGGCAGATATTGTTATCCATTCACTCACAAAATATATTGATGGTCACGGGGCAACCATTGGAGGGATTATCGTAGACTCCGGAAAATTTGATTGGAAAAAAGACCCTAAGAAATATCCCATGCTCAACGAACCTGACCCCTCTTATCATGGAATTATTTATACCGACACATTTGGACCAGCAGCATTTATTGGTTGTTGTCGAGTTGTTCCATTAAGAGAAACTGGAGCATGCTTATCACCCAATAATGCCTACATAATTATGTTAGGACTTGAATCTTTAGGGGTTAGAATGGAAAGGCATTGCGAAAATGCACTTGCGCTAGCCAAATATTTAAAAAATCATGATCGTGTCGAATGGGTAAATTATGCGGCTCTCCCTGATGACAAATATTATGATGTTTGTAAAAAAATCACTGGTGGACATGCCTCTGGGATTATTAGCTTTGGTATAAAAGGGGGTAAGAATGCGGGTGCCAAATTTATCGATGCACTTCAAATGATTCTTAGAGTTCTCAGTATGGGTGATGCGAAATCGCTTGCTTGCCACCCAGCATCAACATTACATCGACAATTAACCTCAGAGCAAAAGGCTTTAGCAGGAGTCAGTGAAGATTTAGTAAGAATTTCGGTTGGTATAGAACACATTGACGACATTATTGCTGATGTTGAGCAAGCAATTGAAGCTTCTAAAAAGTAAAATATTTTTAATTAAAAATTCATTTAAGGTGCTATGATTTTTCCAGAAAAATCTAAACACTTCCCTGAATCCTTTTGATCAATATTGCTTATAACTTTTGCCATTAGCTCAACACTTTCCCTGGGACTAAAAATATTATGCTTTACATTCTTTAGGAATGGTTCTGATAATTTACTTTTAACTGTTCCTGGATGAATCCCGATTGCTATATGATTTTTATTAATCCTTTGAAGTTCTATGGAAAGATTATTTACCATCATATTAAGGGCTGATTTTGAGCTTCGATAACTGTGCCATCCTCCGAGTTTATTATCAGAAATACTCCCTACTCTTGCGGATAAAAATATTATTTTTACCCCTTCTGATTTCTTAATTAATGGTAAAAGTTTTTTTACTAATAAGGTTGGTCCAAAAACATTTACTTGAAATACTTTTTGTAAAGTGACTAAATCTACTCCATCAATGGATTTCTCTGGTTTAATCTGATCAGTATGAAGTATTCCTGAAGCAATTATAATCGTACTTATTGATTCTAATAGAAGTATGTCATCTAAATTATCAAAAGTTTCCTCATTAAAATAATCAACCTTTATTGATTTAATTTTGGGGTTATTAACGTTATTCATTTTTCTTGACAAAGCAAAAACTTTTTCTACATTTGGGTCGTCACAGTAAAATTTTATAAATTCTTTTCCAATTCCACCTGAAGCACCAGATATTATTATATTTTTTTTCATAAGGATATTATTTCAATTCTTTTAATTTTTTTTGAAGATTTGTTGATAAAGCATTAAACCAAGCAGATTCTTGGCCTGGTTTGGGAAGTATCTCACCGTACTCAATCATCTGGTCTTGTTTAAGATCAACTAAATATACCCAGATATTTTCTTTGTCTACGCCAGAAAAATTAATCAACGCATCTCTCAGGCTCGTGATCAGTTTATGTTTAATTTTATCTGGTCTACCCTCTCTAATTTCACCATGCAAAAATATTTGTTTGCCAATTACTTTTTTGCTACCAATAAAATGACTATTTTCTTCAATCTTATGAAAAATAATTTGTGCAAAAAAACTATCTGCACCCGTTGCTATCTCATGTATTTGCGAGATTTCTGCAGCAATCTTATTTTTTTGAAAATTAGTGAGTTCTAAATTTGAGGTAAAGACATTGTATGTTGGCATATTAAATCAAATGTAATCTTTCAATATAAAATTTTATCATATTGTATTAATTTGTTTGTTTGCTTAAGTATCTCGGGGTAAACTTAACGTATGAAATTTATTTTATTATTAACATTCTTTTTATCGCATATGATTTCAGCAAAGGAATCCTCCGCACAATTTTTTGAGCCAAATAAGGCAAATGCATATCAAGGAAGATTATTCTTCGACCCAACTAAAGAAGGATATCCAATTGCTAAAATGCGAAAATTATGTGATGGTTTTACGGGTATTGATACTGCTCAAATAAAATGCAGGGAAAAAGATACCAATATGACTATATGTGAATATAAATGCAGTTTGCATTGGTCAATTAGTGATTAAAAATGCCAAACCAAGCATTTAGGAAATTTGGTTTTTGGTTTGGACTTGCACTTTTTTTAATCTTTATAATAAATCCTCCAGAATCAATCTCATACCAAGCATGGCTGGTTGCAGCTGTTGCTATTCTTATGGCTGTTTGGTGGGGTACGGAGTCAATACCACTCCCAGTTACTGCTCTACTACCTCTAGCTTTGTTTCCTCTTATGGGAATTATGAGCTTCAAAGATGCAGCAGCATCCTATGCGAGCCCGAGTGTATATTTATTTTTAGGTGGCTTTATTTTAGCTTTAGCCATACAATCGTCGGGGCTCCATAAAAGAATGGCCCTCTCAGTTATAACGTCCTTTAATAATTCAGCTTCAGGAATAGTTGGTATTCTGATGGCAATTTCCTTTTTTATTAGCATGTGGGTAATGAATACATCAACCACACTCATGCTCCTTCCTATATGTCTTGCATTAAGCTTAAATATTAGTGAAAGCCTTCCTAACATTGATAAAAAAAATTCCAAAAACTTTGAGATAGCACTTTTCTTAGGGATAGCATATGCATCATCAATGGGTGGAATGTCAAGTTTAGTTGGTACTGCCCCTAATATATTATTTGCTGGTTTTATGCAGGAGAACTTTTCAATAGAGATTTCCTTTATAGACTGGATGAAGATTGCACTTCCTATTGGCTTGATTATGCTTTTTGTTGGTTTTTTTGTACTGACCAAATTACTTTATCCTATTAAATTTGATCTAAATATTGAAGCAAAAAGAAAAATCAATCAAAACCTATATAAATTAGGTCCTATGAGTATGGATGAAAAAAAGGTCCTCATTTTATTTATATTAACTGCATTTTTTTGGGTTTCTCGAACGCATTTAAATGAATACCCTATATTTGCCAACCTAACGGATGCCGGTATTGCAGTTATCGCCGCTATCTGTCTTTTTATAATCCCTTCGCAAAATAAAAAAACAGATTTACTGGTATGGGATGAAACCAAAAAGCTACCTTGGGGATTATTAATATTATTTGGTGGTGGATTATCTCTAGCAAAAGCAATAAATAATTCAGGTTTAGGACAATGGCTTGGTGAGAACTTTATTCTTGCTGTAAATTATGAGCCATGGATTATCGTTTTGCTTGTAGTTACCTTTGTTATTTTTCTTACAGAGCTAACTTCAAATACTGCCACAACAAGTACCTTTCTTCCCATAGTTGCTTCTATAGGAGTTGCTGCATCCATATCCCCTCTTAACATAGCTATTCCCCTAGTATTAGCATCAAGCCTTGCTTTTATGCTGCCAGTGGCTACGCCACCAAATGCCATTGTGTATGGATCAGGAAAGCTAAAAATTAGTCACATGATAAGGGCTGGGTTTGTGTTAAATATTTTTGGGATACTATTAATTACAGTTGCCTATATATTATTTTCTTGAAAAATAAACTTATAATATAACAAAATTAATTAATTTTTTTTAAAGGAAAAAATATGTTATTTCATATAGATTTTTGTGTTGATTATTCAGCTGATATGACACAAGGTGATTTATTTGATATATGGTCAGAAGAAACCCATGCAGCACTTGATGCAAAAAAAGCAGGGGTAGTTGTCGATTTATGGAAAGTAGTTGGTGAAAGAAGGGTCATTGCAATTGTAAATGTAGAGAGCGTGGAATTACTTGACCAAATTCTTCTTGATTTGCCCATCATGCAAAAAATGGGACAACATGTACAAGCAAATGTAAAGGCTATTAGAACCTATGAAGGTTTTGCGAATGACATTAAAGATCGTGTTGGCCGCTAAGGATTAATATTATATGAATGCCCTCTTTTTAGTGAAATGCATTGATAAAGTAAACGATGTAATAATTAAAAATGAAAAAGAAATAGAATCGCTTGACCGAGCAATTGGTGATGGTGATCATTTCATAAATCTTAAGCGAGGATGTAATGCAATTCAATCTATAAATGATGAGCTCCTACCTTTAAATAACTCCCAAATTTTTCAAAGAATTGGTATGAAAATTTTATCTACTGTTGGTGGAGCTTCAGGTCCTTTATTTGCAACATTTTTTCTAGAAATATCAAAGACAATAAAAGATAGTGAAGATGAGTTACATAATTTTTGTGAGGGATTTATTCAAGCAGTAAATGCAATTAAAAAAAGAGGTAAGTCGGATATAGGCCAAAAAACCATGCTGGACGTCCTTATTCCAGTAGCTGAAACATTAAAAAGCAATAGTGGAAATGATGTAGATAGACAAAAATTATTAGATGCAATTGATACGGAAGCTCTTAAAGGAGTTTTAATGACTAAAGATCTTATTCCCACCAAAGGTCGTGCAGCAAGCCTTGGGGAAAGAGCTGTTGGACACATTGATCCTGGAGCTAAAAGCTGTCAATTAATCATTAATGCTATATGTATTTTATTAAAGGAGATCGAGGTAAAAAAATAATGAAAAAATTTCTCAATGATGTTGATACTTTTCTTCATGAAAGCCTTTCAGGTTTTGCTGAAGCCCATAAAGATATAGTACATGTAAACCTTGACCCCTTCTATGTAACAAGAAAGATTATTAATCCTAATAAGGTCTTACTTGTATCGGGTGGAGGTTCTGGTCATGAGCCCCTTCATACTGGTTATATTGGTGAAGGTATGCTTGATATAGCTTGCCCAGGTCATATTTTTACTTCTCCAACACCTGATCAAATGGTTTCTGCTATTGAATATTGCAAGCCAAAAAAAGGAGTTCTTTTTATAGTAAAGAATTATTCTGGCGATGTCATGAATTTTGAGATGGCTGCTGAGATGATCCCAGCAGAACATAAAACTATTTTAATCAATGATGATGCTGCAGTCATTAATTCCAGTTATACGGAAGGTAGAAGAGGCGTAGCAGGGACAGTGATTGTGGAAAAGGTGGTTGGGAGTCTGGCAGAGGATGGAGGGGATGTCGAGTCATGCCATAAGTTAGGTGAAAAAGTAAACCGTAACTGTTCAAGCATTGGAGTAGCACTTACAAGCTGCACTATTCCAGCCGCGGGTAAAACAACATTTGATATCTCAGAGAGTGATATTGAGTTTGGTGTCGGTATTCATGGTGAACCAGGACGAAAAAGAGAAAAAATAAGAGATGCGGACAGTATTGTTGAGGATATGTTAGAAGTTATATACAAAGATTTTGAGGATAAAAATTTGGCTTTAGATTCATCGTCTGAGGTCTTACTTTTAATAAATGGCTTTAATAGCACTCCCCTTTCAGAGCTTTATCTTCTTTATAATGCCGCTCATAAATTAATTAATAATAAAAAAATTAAAATTGCTAGGTCTTTGGTCGGCAATTATACAACTGCGCTAGATATGGCCGGAGCATCGATAACATTATGCCTTCTAGATAATCAAATAAAAAAACATTGGGATACTAGTGTTTTGACACCAAACTTAAGATGGGGAGTTTAAAGAGATATAAAGTTAAAAATTAGTCTCAAAACCTATATTTCCTGAAAGCCCAACCATATCACTGCTGCTTATCATGTAATTTACAGAGCCAAAGAACTTTGATTCTGGTGTTATAAAATAGTCTGATCCTATTAATAAGTCTAGATAAGTATTATTCTTGTCACCTCTAAATGATGTTTTGGTACCTTCAATAGAGTAGGTTTGCTTATCTCCGATAAGAATATTTGTATGCTCTACTCCTATGCGAGTATTGGTATGAATTTTTTTATCATTCGAAATGAATGAAATCCCATATTGAGCTCGTGCTTGAAGTTGTGTTAAATCTCTATCTTCTAAAACATAATATTTTGAAGCGGTATAACCCTCAATAAAAGATTGAGCAAGATCTATGCCAATCATTAAATCTATATTGCTATTGCTATTTTTTATTATATTTCTATGCCATTGGGTGCCTACAACAGCATAAGTTTTATCAAATGATCCAAAAGATAGTTCCCTATCGGTTCCATCAAGAGAGCTGTTTAACACAACCCTCTCTGCATCATTGTCTGATTGACCTACCAGAAACTTTGTGGCTACCGAGCCGTTAAATATTTTAGTAAATTTAGGGAAGAAAAATCCGAATACCAAAGAGTTACCCTCATTTTTTTGGGATGAATTTGAACCATAACTATCATGATTTTTTTCAAAATTTACCACGATATCTAATGGTAAATTTGACTGATTTACGTTGTAACCAAAAGTTATTCCACCGCCTGTAGAGCTAATTAGGTTATTGGTTGTATTGTTTGATTCATGACGATAATAAGAATCCACCCAATACGAATTCTTTGGTAAATCCTCTGAAAATTTACGTTGTTTCTTTGAGAGCATACTATTAATTTTATTAAAACGTTGAAATAATAAATGGCCCTCATTATTGATGTCCGCAACACCCATACTCTTAATTGATCCACTGATAACCGTTTTGCTAGTATCCTCTATAATCCAACTTGTGGTTCCAGATGTACCAAAGTTATAGCTTGATGACATACCCAAATCAAATACTAATTTATTGTTATCACCATCATTTTTTAATTCACCAACAAGAGAACTTCCCTGTTTAAAGGTAATGGTATTGTTATCATTGTTATTATTCGCTTGAACCGAATAGCTTTTTGAACTTCCGGTTGCACTTACCTTTCCATCAACCGTGACTGTATTATTATCGCTGTGATTAGAAAAATGAATTGCAGCGGAAGATCCTGAAGCCGAAGATGCCAGTATATCTCCAGTGATTGAAATAGTATTATTGTTAGACTCTTTAATACGAACGCCTTTAGCCCCATCTCCAGAACCTGTTGCTTTAACCAAACCTGTAGTATTTATAATATTGTTATCCGAATTTCTTAAAGATAAACCATAAATACTATCGGGACCAGATGTAGTAATATCTCCATCTAAAATAACCGAGTGGTTATCACTATTTTGAATAAAAAGTCCTGCCGTAAAACCATCAGAAACAGTGGAAGATAAATTTCCCGTAATATTTGTTGTTACATTATCACTGCCTAAAAAATATATAGCATAAGCATTGGAGCTACTTGCGGTTGTAACCGAACTTATATTTCCACTAATGGTTAGATCTAAATTTTCAAGGCTATTACTGTATATTCCGTAAACTGTGCCACTAGATACGCTTCTGGTAATCACATTTGTTACAGACAAAGATTCACCAATCGTGTATGAATTATTACTTGAAAAGGTAATACCACAATTCTGGGATGTGCTAGAGGTACAATCATTCGCAAAAATATTTTGAGAAAAACAAAAGATCCATGAAAAGCAGATTAAATATATTGTTCTTTTTTTGTACAAATTTATATTTTGATTCATCAAATAAATGTAATTTTACATTAAAGAATTATATTTAATTATTGTTTATCAATAAAAAAACCCCCATCCGAAAATGAGGGTTTTTTAAATTTTACTAAATTGGCCTAAGCCAAATTAATTAAATTTAGTTAGCTGAAATTTTGTAAATTTCACCTTCGTCAGTAGTAGCA
>MDSZ01189225.1_pt1 | contig 92943 bp, 71 predicted proteins | sample 811201 | NCBI WGS metagenome assembly MDSZ01 (sample SAMN05326647, study PRJNA326480) | marine metagenome | isolation source: seawater | place: Indian Ocean: North | collected 2010
CTAAGCGAGTCAGTTTCAGTTAATCCACTTGACGATAAATCCCAATTATAGGTACCAGTATTATCCAAACCACCCTCAATTAATGTCCAATTATTTGTAATTGTACAAAAACCTTTTTTATAGGTATTTGAATCGCTAGTAATTGAATAGAAGATATCAACAGATTCATCACTGCTTCCATAGGTAGCCCATTTTATATCATATGATTGATCATTGTACAAGGTTTGTCCTCCATTAGGATAGGTAAGAATCAATTCATTCTCAGCTGAACCAAAGGCTCCAGTGCTACTTACCGTAAAAGTAATGAACGAACTTATGTCTAAGTAATCTTTTGTTGAAATAAATGCACCCACGCTACCAGTTCCAGGAAGATGAAATCTAGGCATTGTATAATGATTTCCGTAATCAGTCAGTAAAAAAATTTGTGAAGTGTCAATTGTACTCGCATAAACTCCTGTACCAGGAATAGCAACCATCCCTTCTGGAAAACCAGATGAATCATTTTCTCCATAGTAGGATAAAGGATCGGGGAGAATAAATTTAAATAATGTATCAACATATGAGAAAATTGAATCAACTCCAGAGCCATTTGTTTTGACAATGTATGGTAAACCATCAATGCACTCGGAATAGTCAGTCATGACATCATAAATATAAATATTACTATTGCTATCTGGTGACATGTCACTACACCTTCTAATAATATATAAACTATCCATTAAGGAATCCAGGATTCCTTGAGTAGCGAGGGTATCTCGAAAAAAGTTTAGTTGGTCACGAGTTGTATCTTGAGGAAATTGAGATTTATTACTCATCAACACGGAAACCTCAGCACCAAATGGCATTGCATTTGTGATGGTTGATACTAAGCTTGTTTCTAAAAGACTATTTCTAATTTTATATCTTGTATCGTGGTCAACCTCTTCTATTTCAGTTGAATTACCCATAAAGGTCATTGGAGAAATCTGTAATACAAGAGGTATTGTAACTCTGAAACCTCCTCCAATAGCTTTACCTCCTGCTATTTCTCCTCTGCCATCCACTTTTGCTGTTGGATTAATTACCATCGAAACTGGATTTGATGCTAAAAGATCAATTATGGTTGAACAAGTATCGCATGGAGTCTCAGTTTTAACATATGAAGGAAGTGAATCATTAACAGATTTGTAAATTGAAATAGTTGTACCAAGTTTATTAAGTGCAATTATTGTCATAGATGTATCTAATGGACTATCAGAGTCTGGAAACCCAACAGTGTCCACGTTTACAGGAACATATGTAAGTTCACCTAGACTATTGTATCCTTTAAACTCCATGAACATCTTGATTGGCAGTCTAATTTGATTTTTAAAAATTATTTCAATCATTGCTTCAGTAGGAACTGCTCCAGTTAACCCAGGAGGGATTTCTTGTGACGTTGGTTCTGCAGGTAATTCCATATATAAATTAGCCCCAATAGACGCAAACTCTAATTTATCCAATTGCATATTCATTGTGAACTCACCTAATGGAGAACCATCCAAAGGTATGCTGGCTTTTTGTTCAGGTATGGCTATGTCTAAATCAAGGTCAAAACTAGTAAAAGCACTGTCTGGCCAGCAATCATCATCACATAAACCAAGTTCACAATCTTGAAAATCACAGGGAATACCATCAGGACCATCATTATCACCATAAATACTCTGCAAAAAGTAACCATGCATAGGAAAGTTTCTATCTATATTTACGCCCTTTCTAAGAACTGTATCTATTTTCACAGAATCGCTGGTTGAAGGAAATGGTGTAAAATTCTTAAAGTTCATCAAAAATCTCATATCAAAAGGAAAGGAACTCGCTAGATTACTTATTGCCAATATATTTGATACAGGGCTTTCAGTATCTCCTTCATCTTTTAATTTGTTTCTATATATTTCCATCCTACTAATTCCTGATTCACTCATATCTAATTCAGGCAGCTCTATAGATGGTAGCTCTAATGCATCTGATAAAGAGTAATTATTAGTAGTGACATCAATACTATCAATTCCTGACATCTGGAAAGCAATTTCAAAATCAACATAAAGAGATCCTGGCTCTATGGTAACATAATTATCTGCGGGTGCAAGAGACATATTTGTGGCTAATTTTAAATAATTTACTAGACCTTTTCCTGACAGATTGGTGTTATGGGAATAAGTTTGGCCAGATTGTAAAGTAGATAACGAATCATGATCAGCAAGAGTATCACTTAAAAATATGTTACTATTACCAGTTACCATATAAGAGTATATGTTCTCAAGATTAGTTGGTATTCCGTTATTTTTAAAGGAGGTCTTGTACACACTATTGGTAGGATGTGTACCAATCACCAAGGTATCTACGCTCGCAATGATTGGTGGATCATCCGGGAGAGGTATTGATGATAATCCAAGGTCAATAGTTGTATCAAGAGCAGTAGATAATATACCCATTACAGAATCAAATAATGCAACTATAAGAGTGTTGTAATCTTCAGAGGTCATAGTTCTTACAGAATCAGTTGGAAAACTGAATGGCCTACCCAACGTATCACCAGTCTCAGGATCCGTAAAACATTCCGTAGTCTCTACTCCAAGAACCGTTATGGTAGTGCAATATGCTGCAGTATCTTGATAAACTCGTGCACCATATAGTACCACGTCAATTCGCTGGTCTATGGAGATGCCAGGGAGATCTAAATCCAAGTTTATTCCTTCAATTTCTCCTGAAGCAATAGCTTGATTAAGCCCAAGAGGAATGGATGGTAATTGAGGCAACTCAGAAGCAGGCATTTCTCCTTCCTGAATAATTACAAATCCTAATGAATCTTCAGTAAGAAAAATGCCTGCGGTTGAATCTGATATATCAACCATTTGATATTTTGATTTAACTAAGGGTATCTTGAGATCCAGATACCAAGTCGGCATCTCAAACTTATCTGGGATATCAAAATCACAAGAAACAAAAATGATTGTTAACACAATCAGTAATATGTTTTTGACGCCCTTAATAAAGTTAAATAGGGTATGTCTCGGGTTTACCTTCATGTTAAGCCAATTTTATTGGACTTCCGCACCCGAATTTGTAAAATTATTTTCAGAGATACAAAAACAAAAAATTAAAATTATATTAATTAATTAAGTATCTGATTTTATATGATTTAAATTAATACCTATAATGGTCTGGCTTATATGGTCCGTCTTTAGGCACTCCAATATAGTCTGCTTGCTCGTCGGTTAATTCAGTTAATTTAATACCTAGATGATCTAAGTGGAGTCTTGCCACTTCCTCATCTAATTCTTTTGGAAGCATATATACCCCTATCTCTGGTGCGTTTTGAGCTAAAGCAATTTGAGCCATAACTTGGTTGGTAAATGAATTTGACATAACAAAACTAGGATGACCAGTTGCACACCCTAAATTTACCAACCTACCTTCTGCAAGTAAGAATATTTCATGGCCATCTGGAAATTTGTATCTATGAACTTGAGGCTTTATTGTTTCTCTTTGAACAGATTTATCATCATTTAATGCATTGACTTGAATTTCATTATCAAAATGACCAATGTTACACACTACTGCTTGATCTCTCATACCATACATATGATCTTTTGTGATAACATCTTTATTTCCAGTTGTTGTTACAAAAATATGTCCTTCATTAATAACATTCTCAACCGTTGTTACTTCAAAACCTTCCATAGCAGCCTGCAATGCGCATATTGGGTCAATTTCCGTTACGATTACCCTTGCTCCATAACCACGCATTGATTGTGCACATCCTCTGCCAACATCACCATATCCACAAATAATAACAGTCTTACCAGCAACCATCACATCAAGAGCCCTTTTTAGACCATCTGCTAGAGATTCACGACATCCATAAACATTATCAAACTTTGATTTTGTTACAGAATCATTAACATTATATGCTGGAAATAATAAATGTCCATCTTTTTCCATTTGAACAAGCCTATGTACACCAGTCGTAGTTTCCTCTGAAACACCAATAATATTCTCTTGCAATTTATGCCAATGATTCGAATCTTTTTTAAGTACTTCTCTTAAAAGATTTTCTATTATGACTTCTTCTTCAATTTCAGTTTTAATTTCTGGAGCTTTTCTGTATTTCGCATAATATTCTTCTAATTCATATCCCTTGTGAATAAGCAGAGTTGCATCACCACCATCATCAACAATTAGGTCAGGTCCAGAACCATCTGGATAAGTTAGAGCTTGAAGGGTACACCACCAGTATTCTTCAAGTGTTTCACCTTTCCAAGCATAGACTGGGATACCAGCTTCAGCAATTACAGCTGCTGCATGATCTTGTGTAGAAAAAATATTACAACTTGCCCATCTTACGTCAGCACCAAGTTCAACAAGTGTTTCTATAAGTACTGCAGTTTCAACAGTCATATGCAATGATCCAGTCAACTTTTTTCCTGCAAGTGGTTTTTCAGGACCATATTTTTTTCTTGTTGACATTAGACCAGGCATTTCTTTCTCAGCGATATCTAAGGCTTTTCTTCCATCTCTTGCTAGTGATAGGTCTTTTATCTTGTGCGGTAAATTTTCTACAATAGATTGAGTTGTTAATGAATCTGACATTTCTTTTCCTATGCTTTGTTTAAAAGGGTATCAACCATATCGGTCTTTTCCCATGTGAATTGATCAAGCTCACGCCCAAAATGGCCATAAGCAGCAGTTTCTCTATAGCGCGGTTTCTTTAAATCTAAATGTGCAACTATTTCCCCAGGTCTGATAGGGAATACATCTCTAGCAAGCCTTGTTAGATCGTCGTCTGCTTTCTTTCCTGTTCCACCAGTTTTAACATAGAAAGATGTAGGCTCAGCAACCCCAATACCGTATGACAATTGAACCTCACAACGTTCTGCAAGGCCAGATGCAACTATGTTTTTTGCAATATATCTAGCCATATAGGTTGCACTGCGATCAACTTTTGAAGAATCTTTACCTGAAAAAGCTCCACCACCATGAGGTGCATATCCACCATAGGTATCTACAATAATTTTTCTCCCAGTTAGACCTGTATCTGCCTCAGGACCTCCGTAAACGAACCTACCGGTTCCATTAACGATAAAATTATTTTCATATGCATATCCATAAGAATCAAGTACTGGTCTTATTACATTTTCAACTATTTCAGTTTTTACAAATTCCAACTCACTTCTTTCATTTCCATATTTGTCAAGCATATCATCATGCTGAGTTGCAATGACTGTCTTTTCAATTGATATGGGTTTTGTATTATCATACTTTACTGATACTTGAGACTTACCATCAGGCCTAAGCCAAGTAAGAAAACCCTCCTTACGCAACTTAGTTAAACGTTCTGTTAATCTGTGTGCTATTTGAATTGGAAGAGGCATTAACTCCGGTGTTTCTTTGCAAGCGAAACCAAACATTAATCCTTGATCTCCTGCACCCTGTTCAGATAAGTCATTAGCGTCAACTCCCTGAGCTATTTCTGGGCTCTGTTCATGAAGCTTGGACAGAACTTCTACCTCTTCAGGGTCGACCCCACTGTTTGTTTTGTTATATCCAATTGCGCGGATAGCATCTTTTACTATCTTATCTACATTAATAGATGCAGTAGTTCTAATTTCTCCAGATATGACCACAAGACCTTTAGTAGCTAGCGATTCGCATGCTACATGAGCGTCATTATCTTTTGATAGAATATCATCTAAAACAGCATCGGAAAAAGCATCACAAGCTTTGTCAGGATGCCCCTCAGTTACAGATTCTGATGTAAATAAAAACTTGCTCATGGAATTCCCTTTTATTTTGGCAAAATAATATGATTTTAAAGGAGCAAAATATACAATCGTTTATAATGTATAATTTTGTGTTTTTATGCAAAATTCTCTATAAATGCGAGCTAATTCCTGTAACATTTCTACAGAGGATTGAAAATTATAAGACATTATATGCTCAACATTTAAACCAACAGGAACCTTTAGATTATTTTTTTCAATATTACTTAAAATCTCATTTAAAACTTCAATCGCAACATCAAGCGAACGTTCTTTCATCGATCCAGGCCTACCTTGTAAATATCTTTCTGTATTATCTGGTATCTCAACACCGAGCCATTTAAGAAATTCAATATTTTTTTGGGATGATACTGGAGCAAAACTTAATAATATTCTTCTTGGAAATGTATTGAGCTCATGACATCTTTTTTGATAGTTATTTATCATTTTTATTGCATTTTCAGAATCATATAGAACTTGAGTTGTAAAGAATTCAGAACCATGCTGACTTTTCTGAATTAAATTTTTTGATTCTTCTTTTCTACTCGGTATAGAAATCCCGCCACAAAATATATCCCCAACTTTTTTATTATAAATGTTAGATATGGCATTTAAAGCTTCATTTACTGTAGGTCCAGAATATCTTACACTACTTGATTCTCCTCCTACTATTATCATATTCTCAATCTCAAAATCTTTATTTGTCTCTTCCAGCCATCTCATTTGCGTATCATAATCATCATAAACAACCACTCGGTTTATAATTGCCTCAATCCCAACAATATCTTGCAAGAGTCTACCAAACTCCCTAGGCTCTCCTCTTTTTTGATTGATAATAGGCCTATCTCCTCTACCGGCCTCATCGTGCACTTCTGGTATATTTATCGCATCAATGTGAGTTTGCGATAGCAATGAACTTATTGTTTCAGCATAGGAATTTAACGTTCCATCTTTTTCCCTTGGTGGTAGAATCTCATATGCGACTACAGGACGATGTGGTTTTTTAATCTTGTCTCTAATTCTCATTATAATCTCTCGTTTTTAAGTACACTAAAGTATCGTGCTTTTGGATGGGAAAAGTACCAACCACATACAGATGCAGCGGGAAACATTGCTCTAGATTCCGTTAAGCTGATACCTATCTCCTGTTCAACATTTAGTAATTCCCAAATTTTATCTTTTTCTTTGTGATCTGGGCAAGCTGGATAACCAGGAGCAGGTCTAATTCCACAATACTTTTCATAAAGCATCGCATTCAGGTCTAAATCTTCATCTTTTGAATAGCCCCAATATTCTCTTCTTACCTTTTTATGTAACCATTCAGCGGCTGCCTCAGCTAAACGATCCGCCAAGACCTTTGCCATAATTTCATTATAATCATCATTTTTTACTTGGTATTCTTCGATGATATTTTCAATCCCATATCCAGCTGACACAGCAAATAAGCCAATGTAGTCATCTCCAGCCGGTGATATGTAATCTGCCAAACTAAAGTTTGGTTGGTTACCTTTATCCATTAATTGCCTTGGAAAATAAAAAGAAATCTTATTGTCAATTAATTCAACCTGTTCATCATTTGATCGAGCTTTGAAGAAACCGTAAACTGCCTTAGCCTTGAGTTTATCATCTTTAATAATCGAATGCAGTAATCGCTGCGCATCATCAAAGACTTTTTTTGCTTCAACGCCTTTAGTTGGATGTTCAAATATCTTTGGGTAAACACCTGATAATTCCCAAGCATGAAATAATGGAGACCAATCGATATATTTTGATAAAGTATTAAGGCAGATTTCTTCTCTTTTAAAAGAACCTAATTCTTGCGGAACGATAGGATTATATTTAAGCAATGGTTTTCTTAACCTTGCGTCCTCAATCGATATAAGGTTTATGTTTTTTTGATTTTCATAAAAAGATTCTTTAATAGAACTATACCTGTCTTTAGTCTCCTCTATCAATTCAATTTTTTCACTCGGTTTTAGCAGTTTAGCCACAAAACCAACACAACGACTAGCATCTTGAACATGGAAAACGCCCTGAGGATATTTTTCTTCAATTTTTACGGCAGTGTGTTTCACACTGGTTGTAGCACCTCCAATAAGAAGCGGTATGTCAAAATTAAGGCGTTTCATTTCTGAAGCTACGTGTACCATCTCTTCTAAACTTGGAGTTATTAATCCAGATAGCCCAATAATGTCAGCGCCCACTTCTTTTGCCTTTGATAGAATTTTTTCTGCTGGAACCATCACTCCCATATCAACAATCGAGTATCCATTGCATCCTAAGACCACCCCAACAATATTTTTACCAATATCATGGACATCACCTTTCACCGTGGCCAATAGTATGGTACCATTCGAAATGTCCCCAACACCTTTATCTTGTTTTTCTTTCTCAATAAAGGGAATTAGATATGCTACTGCCTTCTTCATGACTCTTGCAGATTTAACTACCTGCGGGAGGAACATCTTACCCTCTCCAAATAGATCTCCTACTCGGTTCATTCCATCCATGAGAGGCCCTTCAATAACTTCTATGGGGCTATCGAGCTCAGATCTTGCAACTTCGGTATCTTCTTCAATAAATTTGTCAAGTCCTTCAATTAATGAATAAGATAATCTTTCTTTTATTGGCAGACTTCTCCATTCGTCATTACTCTTTTTCTCTTTTTTTGTGCTACGGTATTTTTCCGCAAGGGCTACTAAATTATCAGTTGCAGTTTCACTACGATTAAACAGAACATCCTCAATGGCATCTCTGAGTTCAATGTCTATGTCATCATAAACCGTTAATTGTCCGGGGTTGACAATACCCATATCCATACCACTGGTGGTGGCATGATATAAAAAACATGAATGCATTGCCTCTCGGACAGTGTCATTACCACGAAAAGAAAAAGAGAGATTACTAACTCCACCACTGACATGTACTTTTGGCATTAATTCTCTTATTTTCTTGGCTGAATCAATATATGCTTTCCCATACTGATTGTGCTCTTCAATACCAGTTGCAACTGCAAAGATATTTGGATCAAAAATAATGTCTTCCTCCCTCATCATCACTGTACCAGTAAGAATATGGAAGGCGCGTTGGCATATTTCAACTTTTCTTTCAAAAGTATCTGCTTGGCCATTTTCATCAAAGGCCATGACGATGACCGCAGCACCATATTGATTTACCAATTGAGCCTGTCTTATAAACTCATCCTCTCCTTCTTTGAGAGAAATGGAATTTACAATACCTTTGCCTTGGATATTCTTAAGACCTGATTCAATGACACTCCATTTACTAGAATCAATCATTATGGGAACTTTACTAATATCCGGTTCAGATGAAATTAGCCTGAGGTAACGAATCATAGCATTTTCACTATCTATAAGTCCTTCATCCAAATTAATATCAATAATCTGTGCTCCATTTTCGACCTGATCTCTTGCTACTGATAATGCTTCTTCAAACTTGTCTTCCTTTATAAGTCTTTTAAACCGCAAGGAGCCCGTGACGTTCGTTCTTTCTCCAACATTAATGAAATTAGATTCTGGACGTATGACTAATGGCTCCAGCCCGCTCAATTTTGTAAATGCCTCTACATTTGGAATTTTACGAGGCTTTTTACCATTTACATCATTTGCAAATGCATTTATATGATCTGGCGTGGTGCCACAACACCCACCAATTATATTTACTAAACCTGAGTCAGTGAATTCTGAAAGTTGCTGTGACATGTCTTCTGGTGATTCATCATAACCACCAAACTCATTAGGTAAACCCGCATTAGGATATACAATTATATTGGTGTTAGCTATTTTAGACAACGATGCTATGTAGGGTCTTATTTCCTCTGCGCCTAGTGCACAGTTGAGACCAACAGCTAATAAATCTACATGAAATATTGAATGCCAAAAAGCTTCAACAGTTTGACCAGATAATAATCTTCCACTGGCATCTGTTATAGTTCCTGAAACAATTACTGGAATTTCTTTACCAACTTCTTTGAAAAGTGACTGTATTGCAAACAATGCTGCTTTACAATTTAAAGTATCAAAAACCGTCTCAATCATTAAAATATCTACTCCACCATCAAACAAACCTTTTGCCTGATCCTTGTAGGCATCTACCAATTGATCAAAATCAACATTCCTATGACCAGGGTTTGATACGTCAGGGCTCATAGAAGCAGTTTGGTTGGTTGGGCCAATCGCACCACAAACAAATCTAGGCTTATTTGGGTTAGATTTCGTAATTCGATCGCATACATCTCTTGCAATTTTTGCAGATTCCAGGTTTAGATCATATGCCAGATGCTCCAATTGATAATCTGACTGCGATATTGAATTTGCATTAAAAGTATTTGTCTCTATCAAATCAGCTCCAGCTTTTAAATAAGATTCATGTATTTCTGAAATAATATCTGGCCTAGTGATTGAAAGAATATCATTATTACCCATTAGGTCCATCGTATGGTCGTTGAACTGAGAACCTCGAAAGTCATTTTCTTTCAACCCATATCCTTGAATCATAGTACCCATGGCACCGTCAAGTACGAGAACTCTTTCTTTTAATATATCTTTAATTTTTTGCATAAAAAAACCGGCGCAGAGTCCGGTATTAAGGTCACTTGAATTCCTTTTTAGCGCTTTTATTTTTTGTCGCGGCAATATGGTGCAAATCACGACCTAGTTAAAAATATTAAAGAATTACTATATTTCCAAAGCTAAAGTTCAATCATTATAATTTAGGACCTGCTTCGAGTATATCATTATCTCCAAGATCATACTTTTTATAATTATCCTGAAATTTTTTAACCAATTTTTTTGCAGATGTGTGATAATCATTTAGATCATCCCAGGCTCGTAATGGATTCAAAAGTCTGGAATCTATATCACCCAAGGAAACTGGAATCTGAAAACCAAAATAATGATCTTTTTCAAAATCTGTTTGTTCAATTTCTCCATTAAGAATTAAATCTAGAATTTGTCTAGTTTTCGGTAGACTAAATCTCTTGGCTCCAGAACGAGCATCAGCTCCTACCCAGCCAGTGTTAACTAGGTAAACAGCAACATCAAATGTTTCCATTTTTTCTTTTAATAACTCTGCATATTTAATAGGGTGCAATGTTAAGAATGGACCCCCAAAACAAGGGGAAAAGGTAGCAGTGGGTTCAGTAATACCTCTTTCTGTTCCAGCTACCTTTGCTGTATATCCACTGACAAAATGATACATAGCCTGTTGTGTTGTTAATTTAGCGACAGGAGGTAAAATCCCATAAGCATCACAAGTGAGAAAAATTATTGTATTTGGATGTCCTGCAATACTTGGCATTCCCTTTCCTGATATTGAGTTATTTATATGGTGTAGTGGATATGAAACTCTAGTATTTTCTGTTTTTGTTCCATCACTAAAATCAATTTCTAAAGTGTCTTTATCATAAACAACATTTTCTAAAAGGGCACCCTGTCTTATAGCATTGTAAATATCTGGCTCTTCATCTTTGTTGAGGTTTATGACCTTAGCATAACATCCGCCTTCAAAGTTGAAAATACCATCGCCAGACCATCCGTGCTCATCATCTCCAATAAGAGGTCTATTGGAATCTGTACTTAAAGTGGTCTTACCAGTTCCAGAAAGTCCAAAGAATATTGCAGGGTTACTATTGTCTTTACTAATGTTAGCAGAACAATGCATTGATAAGATTCCCTTTTGGGGGAGTATGTAATGCAATACCGAAAAAATTCCCTTTTTCATTTCTCCACCGTACTCGGTACCTCCGATAATTGCAATTCTCTTGGCGAGATGAAATATTATGAAAGTTTCAGAATTCATACCTAGATCTTGATAATCTGTGTTTTTCACATCTGAAGCATTAATGATGGTAAAACCTGGCCTGAAGCCAGTAAGATCTTCCTGCTTCGGACGAATGAACATATTATTAACAAAATGCGCTTGCCAAGCCTTCTTCGCGATAATGCGAACATTAAGAGTATGCTTTTTATCTGCACCGGCATATCCATCAAAAACATAAGTTTTATCACTAATTTGTGAATTATAAAAATGTATGACCTTTGAGTATAATTTATTAAATACTTTCTCACTTATCTTTTGGTTAACATCACCCCACCATATATCATTTGAAGAGGATGATTCTTCTACTATATACTTATCTTTTGGAGATCTACCTGTATAAATACCAGTGTCTACCATAGCTGCACCTTTCATTCCAATTAAGCCTTCACCATTATCAACAATATCCTTAACCAGTGCCTTTACGGGTAAATTCCTATGCACATTCTCTAAATTAATTATACCAAGTTTATCTAAACCTAATTCATTACTATTTAATTTCATTTTTTCCCTATTTACCTTATGCGTGTGGATGTTTCAATCTGTAAACTTTTTTAAGCTTTTCTGTGCTTACCCTAGTATAAATTTGTGTAGAAGAGATACTACTATGGCCTAATAGTTCCTGAATAGATCTAATATCAGCATCTAAGTCTAATAAATGAGTACCAAAGGTATGTCTTAGTGTATGCGGACTAGCACCTTTTTTACCGCCTAAAACAATTTGAAGATATTTAGAAATTCTGCGTCTTACGGTTCTACCTGATATTCTTTTTCCCGGTTGTCCAATAAATAAAGGTAATGAACGATTAGATTCCCAACTTAGTCTACGATCATTTAAATACATTTCAATTGCATTTTTTGCTTTTCCCCCAAATGGAATTATGCGTTCCTTATCTCCTTTACCATATATTTTAATTAGTTTTGTGTTTTCTTCGAATGAACCAATATTCAAACTTATCAATTCACTAAGTCTAATGCCAGTTGCATAAAAAAGTTCAAGGATAGCTTTATCCCTTCTTCCAATTTTTGTAGTTGTATCAGGTAAGTTCATTAATTCGTCTATTTTATTAATGCTGACGAAATTTGGAACATGTTTTGGAATCTTTGGAGAACTAACAAAACTTGCAGGATTTTCATAAACAAAATTAATTTGCACTAAAAAGTTAAAAAAAGATTTTAAGCACGCAAGTTCTCTTGCTATGGTTCTAGGAGTAATTGGTTTTTTACCCCTTCCTGGTCTTTGGTCTTTTCTATCAAATTCAAATGCAAGAAAATGCCTTATTGTTTGTAAGTCTACTTTTTTTATGTCACTAGCCAAACTAGCATCATAACTAACAAGAAAATCATAGAACCTAATTAAATCTCTTTTATATGCCATTGCAGTATGACTTGAAAAGTTTTTTTCATTTTGGATATACGATAGAAAATCCTCAATTATTTGTTTGAAATATTTATGCATAAAATGAATTTAGTTCATAAACCAATTCCACATATTCATTTGGTAAAGGTGCCTCTAAATTAATTAAGTCATTATTCTTAGGGTGGTAAAAAGCAAGTTTTTTTGCGTGTAATGCATGCCGATTGAATTTTAACAATTTATTTTGATAAAATTTTCTAATTTCAGGTATAAAACCTTTAGTTTTTGACATACCACCACCATATTTTTGATCACCTAAAATGGGATTCCCAGAGCACTTAGCATGCACGCGAATTTGATGCGTCCTTCCAGTTTTTGGAAAAAATGAAACCATTGCACAATGTCTAAATTGTTTTTCTACCCTGAAACTAGTCTTTGCTTCTTTACCATTTGAATGTATCATATTTTTTGTGGGGTTTTTTTTATTTCTCATTATAGGTTGAATAATTTCTCCTTCTAAACTACTCCAATTACCCCAAGTAATTGCAGTATAAGACTTATTAACTTTTCTTTCCTTAAATTGCTTTGCTAAATGTACATGGGCTATATTTGTTTTTGCAGCAAGAATAATTCCAGATGTATCCTTATCCAAACGATGAATAATTCCAGGTCTAATATCTCCATTTATGTTTGATAATTTCTTAAAATGATAAATTAAACCATTTACCAATGTCCCTTTGAAAATCCCTGCTCCAGGATGTACAACTAGATTTGCAGGTTTATTTATTGCAATTATACAATCATCTTCATATAAGATATCTAAATTAAGATCCTCCGGAATTAAATCATAAGCTTTAGAAGGTAATTCGATATTTTTCACCTTAACTAAATCATTTAATTGTAAAGCATAACCTGTTTTACATTTTTTATCATTAACCGTAATATTACCTGATCTGATTTGAGTTTGTATCTTTGAACGCGTATACCCAATAAGATGCTCTACTAGAAAATGATCTAATCGAATTTCACTATCTTCTTTTGATTTTATTCTAAAAGTAATCACCCTTTAATATTTTGATTTACAGATTGTTCAAAAATAAAAGAATGAATGATGAACAGCACCATACCAATTGTTACTGATGAATCCGCAATATTAAAAATATACCAATGAAAATCACCAATCATAATATCTATGAAATCCACCACTTTACCATACACTGCCCTATCTATCAAATTTCCAATAGCTCCGCTCAATATGAGAGCTAATCCATATTTCAATAATGGATGGCCATTCTTCTCTTTCCACAATAAACCAATTATAAAGCCTGTTAGGAGTATTGTTATCACTAGAAGAACATGTCTTCCTCCAGGAAATCCAAGTCCAAAAGCCATACCATCATTTGTTACATATGTTAAGTGAAAAAAATTTTCAATTATTGGCTTTGATTGGTACAATTGAAATGAATTTTTTATGGTGATTTTAGTCCACTGATCAAAAATAACAATGAACAAGATGAGTCCGTAAAGAGACATTATTTATTTATATTACTAACTTTTCATTTTCCTTACAACTAACACACTTAGTAGCATTTGGCACCTCCAGCATTCGTTCTTCTGGTATTAATTCCTTACAGATTCCACATATACCAAATGTTCCATCCTCTATTCTTTCTATTGCTTTAGTAAGGTGTTTGTAGTAGTCTGTTTCACGGTTCATAAAGTGGTATCCTTTTTCTCTTTCATAAGAATCGGTACCTGCATCTGCCATATGAACGCTGTATACTGATTCTTGAGACAAACTAGCCGTACCACTTGTGTTTTTATCTAAATTTTCCTTTATATCCCAAAGGTCATGTTCAACTTCAGACAGTTTTTCTTCAATGCTCTTCTTAAATAATTTTAATTTTGATTTAGAGTATTTTTTTTGAGCCATAAGTCAATTCCAATTTATTTTTTTTATGAAAACATTATATTTTCTTTCATTTAATATCAATTCTTCTTTATAGCATCCATCACTTGGATTATCATTAATTATTTCCGTCAATGTTTCGCTTTTAAAGTAATCTATGAATTTACTTATGGCAAAAGAAATTTTACCATCAAAATCCCAAGAAACCTCGATTCTATCTTCTACAGCAAGTCCTGCATTTTTCCGCATTGATTGAACAAATCGTACGAGATCTCGAACCTGACCTTCCATAATTAAATCTTCATTTAATTCTGTAGATATCCCCACTGTAATTCCGCTACCACTTTCAGCAGCAAAGCCTTTTGATGCTTCTGTTTCAATAAACAAGTCATCTCGATTTAGTGTATATTTTCCATCTAATAGACTTAAAAAATCATTAGCTTGAAGTTGCGAAACCATTTGGCTTACATCTCCTTCTTCAAGTAACTGTCTTATTCGTGATAATTCTTTTCCATACCTACTACCTAGTGTTCGGAGATTTGGTTTTATTTTATATGTAATTAGTTTATCAGCTTCAGTTATTCTCTCCACAGTTTTCACATTCAACTCATCAAGTAAAATTTCCTTGTTGGCTAAAAAGAATTCTGCAATACTATTATCTTCAATAGCAAATGAAACTTTACTTAGAGGCTGACGAATTTTAACTTTTGATTTACTTCTTGCTGAACGACCTAATTCAACGCACTTTTTAAGGGAATCGACCTTATTAATTATATCCAAGTTTATCCATTTTTCATCAGCTTCTGGATATCCACATAAATGGACACTCTCTTTTGAACCTTCAACAGAGTTTATTACAAGATTTTGATAAATTGTTTCCGATACAAATGGTAGTATTGGAGCAATAGCTTTAATAATATTATTTAGCACATGATAAAGAGTGGCGTAAGCTGAATTTTTATCCTGGTCGTCTTCTGACTTCCAAAATCTTCTACGATTTCGCCTTACATACCAGTTTGATAATTCATCAAGAAAAATCTCAAATGATCGCATAAACTGGTCGACCATATATTGATTCATTGATTTTTTTCCATTTTTTAGAAGTAAGTGAGTCTTAGCAATTATCCACCTATCAAGAATATGTAACTTATCTATTTCAAGTGGATTGCTTGCTGGTGAAAAACCATCAACTGCTGCATAAGTAGCATAAAATGTATAAACGTTCCAAAGAGTAATGAGTTTTTTTCTTACTTCATCTGCTGGTCCATAACCAAATAATAAATTTTGTTCAACATTTTGGACTGAATACATCCATCTCATAACATCTACACCCATCTTTTCTGCTGCATCATCAAACCAAATTGCATTACCCCAGCTCTTGTGCATATCTCTACCAGTCTCATCTTTCACAAGTGCATGTCCTAATAGAGTTTTAAATGGTGCTCTCTCTTCCAATTCTGCAGACATTGCCAAAAGAGAATAAAACCAATTCCTAAACTGACCTGGAAAACATTCTGTCACAAAATCTCCCGGGAACCATTCTGACCAATAATCTTTATCTGTATTGTATTTTAAGGTTGAAAAGGGTACAATTCCAGCATCCAACCAAGGGTTCCCTACATCCTTAATTCTTGTACCAATTAAACCAGTATCTGGATGTTTAATTTTTACTTTATCAATCCAAGGTCGGTGCGGTGAATTATTTTTAAATTCATCCCAGCCTTCAACTGCTAGTGATTTGAGCTCCTCCTTTGATCCCACAACAAAAAAAGAACCATCTTCAAAAACCCAAACTGGAAGTGCTAAACCCCAAAATCGTTTCTTTGATATCATCCAATCGCTCATATTGTCCAGCCATTCATGCTCTCTATCATTCCCCCAGCTTGGTATCCATTCAATATCGTCTACTATTTTTTTTATTTTGTGACGCCAGTCCATATTTATATACCATTCATCAACAAGTCTAAAAACAAGTTCATCCCCAGAACGCCAACAATGAGGATACACATGAGGATATTCCTCAGCATATATTAGAAACTCTCTTTTCTTCAAATCTTTGATAATTGCTTTAGTTGTATTTTTATCTGTGGCTAGCATTCCCGTTAGCCATCCAAATTTTTCAATGAACCTTGATTCATCATCTAATGGCGCTATATTGATAAGATTATGTTTTTTTCCTATGGAATGATCGATATCACCACAACCGGGCGCCATATGTACTATTCCAGTACCTTCTCCGGCTACAACTATGTCTTTTCCCATATTATCCTTACCTGGGTTGATGACTCTATGATGTTTTACAGAATTAATATTCTGTTCTTTTAGAGCATCATTCACAAAAGGGTAACCTCCCATTTCATTTTGAGCTTCCAGATTATCGTATGGCCCGTCGTACTGCCATCCAACCATATCACGACCTTTAATCACACCAATTTCCTCATATCCGCCCTTTTCTTTAAATATTTGCGCTATGGTCTTCAACTTCGGTACACCATCGATCCATTGTTTTTTTTCCTTAAACTGCTTTTCAAGCCTCTGAAACTCAAGATTTTCTTTTGCAAAATAATAGATTGAACCGTCTACTGATTTTAGTATTACATAATCTAAATCCTCATTTACGCCTACCACAACATTCGAAGTAAGTGTCCATGGTGTAGTAGTCCATATCAATAGATATTCCTTACTTTTGCCTTTGATTGGCAATCGAACAAATACAGATGTATGCGCAACAAGTCTACGACCCTCGATAATTTCCATCTGTGAATATGATGTTCCAGATCTGCCACTCCATGGGACAACATCTGTTCCACGATATATCTTTTTTTCAGTCCATAGTTTCTTTAAGAATGACCATATTGTATAATTGTTTTCATCGGACATTGTATAATATGAATTATCCCAATCCATCCAATATCCAAGTCGTTTTGATTGTTCAGTTTGTATTTCAGAGTATTTTTCTACTCGCTCTTTGCATAGGGTCACAAATTTTTCAATTCCAAATTCTTCAACTTCACGTTTTGTTTTAAACCCCAGCTCTTTCTCAACCTCAATCTCAACCCATAATCCTTGACAATCAAATCCGTTTTGGTAACGTAACTCGAATCCACACATTGCTTTAAATCGATTGTATATATCTTTAAGTGATCTTCCCCAAGCATGATGAACACCCATTGGGTTATTCGCAGTTATTGGACCATCAATGAAACTCCATTTCTCGTTACCCTTATTTAGAGCACGTCGTTTTTCAAAAATAGAATTATTTTCCCAAAACTTAAGAATTTCATGCTCAGCTGCAATGAAATCAGGTTTAGTCTTTACTTTTTTTATGGCCACGATTCAATATTTTAAAAGTATGAGGTGTATAATTTATTTAATTCAATTATCTAGAGCCACGGAACATTTGAAATTAGTTAATCTTTTTTTTTCATTAGTCACAAAAATTATTCATAATTAAGAGTGTAATATCTTGATGCGCCTCCAGGTTTTTTCACTAATAAGAGTACAGTACCTTTATTATTCGTTTTCTGCACCAGACGATTAAAATCTCCTAAAGTCTTTACTTTCTCAGTACCTACTCGCTTTATAACGTCGCCCTCGCGTATTCCTTTTTCGTATGCAAGCCCATTTGGGTCGATTCTAGTAACAACTAGTACATCGAGTTCTTCGTCGATATCATATTTTTGTTTTAAGGATTCTGTTATTTGTCTGAGTTGCATACCAAAATTTTTCTGATCACTTCTTTTTCTAGATGCAAATTGCTGTGGATTATCAGGCAATTCTTGAAGTGTTACCTTTAAAGTTTTTGGGGAGCCATTTCGAATCACTTTCACCCTGTTACTACTATTTGGAGCAGTTAATGAAACTGTATTCTTAAGATTAGCGGTGTTCTGAATACTCTTCCCATTAAATTCTATTATAACATCGCCTTCTTCTATTCCAGCATCTTCTGCAGGGCTATCCTCAACAACATCTGCAATTAATGCACCATTTCTAGTTTTAATGTTCAGCGCCTCTGAGGTTTCATTATCCAGGTCTTGGATTATAACTCCTAGCCATGAGCGAGTAACATAACCTTTGTCAATCAAGTCTGACATAATTCTGTTTGCCATACTTGACGGTATTGCAAATCCTACACCACGGTTTCCTTTTTCATAACCGCCGGTCGCGATTGCAGTATTAATTCCTATTAAATTACCATCCATATTAAGTAGGGCACCACCACTATTACCAGGATTTATGGCCGCATCAGTCTGAATGAAGTCCTCATAGCTTCCTGCATTTAAAATATTACTCCTTCCAATTGCTGAAACGATACCCGTGGTGACAGTATGGCTTAAGTTCTCTGAAAAAGGACTTCCAACAGCCATAACCCATTCTCCAACTCTTAAATCATCAGAGTCTCCAAGATTAATATCTTTCAAATTCTCAGCATCGATTTGTAGAACTGCTAAATCAGTTTTAGGATCAGTGCCAATTATAATGGCTTCATATTCTCTCTTATCAATTAATTTAACTCGTATACCATCCATATCATCTACGACATGATTATTTGTCAAAATGTAGCCATTCTTTGCATCAACAATAACTCCTGAACCCAAGGCATTAGTTTTAAATTCTCTCTGTCTTGGAATATTTGGCTGAAAGAAAAATCCAAAATCATCAAATTGCCTCATTGAAATCACTTTATCTGTGATAATTGTAACAACTGCGGGTTTAGCTTTTTCAGCAACATCAGCAAATGCTTTACTAAATTGGCGAACTACCGAATTTTGTGCAATGATAAAACAAAATAGAAAACTAGTAATAATTATTTTTTTCATGAAATTAATCCTGCTTATTTGTCTATTAAAATGCCTATCGTTCGATTATGTTCCAAAAAATAAAAAAAAGCCCTGTAATTTACCTACGGGGCTTTTTCTATTTTAAATATGCTAACTATTTTAAGAGAATCATCTTTTTGGTATGATTATATTGCGTAGTACGCAAAGAATAAAAATATGTGCCAGTTGAAACAGCCTTACCCACATCATTTCTACCATCCCACTGTATAGTATAATATCCGGGTTGCATTTTTTTGCTTTCAAGAGTTTTAACCTTCTGTCCGTTAATATTATATACAGTTAAGCTTATCAAACCAGCCTCGGATATGTCAAATTTGATTTCAGTTATCGGATTAAATGGGTTCGGATAATTTTGATGTAGTGCAAATATACTTGGTACAGGCTTAATATCAAGATTTGAAGATCTAGAAATATGATTTATTGACATTCCATCAAAACCTACTAGCTTAATACTTTCTATTGCAATTGAACCAATATCATATTCCGTTCCATTGAAATTAATGGGTATCAAAAGATATGATTGGTCAGTATGCTCAATAGCACCACCTCCTAGATCAGCAACAACAACTTTTAATTTACCATTATTCATCAAGTTTGATGATGTAATCAAATTATCTGTATGATTTATGGCATTTGGTGGTTCAACACCTAAAATATCAGAATTATAATCTAATTCAAACTCCATTCCTCTGATAAAACCATCATAGTCAATTTTTAGTAAAATATTATTTCTATCCTGATCTAGCACCAAATCAACATAAGCTAATCCATCTAAATCAGAATTTAAAATTCTTGCCGAACTTCCAAATATGATATCCACCATTATTATCACATCTGCAATATTAATCTCTTCGTCCATATTAACATCCACATTTCTAAACTCATCATCGGTTGGATAATCCTCCTCAAGTATAAAATCAACAACTGTTAAAACATCGTTTATATCAGTGTCACTATCAAAATCAACATCACCCAATGCATAGGGTACAGTGCATGCAATATTTGAATGTCTAGACTCCAATTCACCGTAATCATCTGTACTCCAATACGCAGAAACATTATAACAATACTCAAAGTAATTTGGACTAGCATCAACTGTAGCAAAAGTATCTGTAGTAGATACCATAAATGTCTCATTACCCTCTTCATCCACTTGATATACCCTATATTCAATTAAATCGTCTCTATCCACCATAGTATATGTGACTGGACTTCTAGTCACATATGGGTAATCCAAAATAGTGATGTTTTCAGGGTTAGTATTTTCCGCTTCAAAAGTATTAATAAAATTATTCTCATCAGATATACTTTCTACATCAAAATGAGAAATGTCAACTGAATTTGAATTGTGATGTTCTGTGATATTTCCAGCACTATTTAATGAAAAAGCGCGCCCTGGTGCGCCTAAAAATTGTGCTAAAATTCCAAAATTACCAGTAAGACCAGGGTCTCCACCAACAATATCATTAATTGTAGCCCAATTTACACCATCTGTTGTAACCCAATTTCTATCGTAATATTCTGGTGTTTGAGGCTCAATATCGTTTGCTATGCCTAAAAAACCACTTCCATTTTCATGAACCACAACATAAATATCACCACTTGTAACCTCCACTCCTGATCCAGCTACATCAAACTGATATTGTACTAATTCATCTGGAGCAGATAGATCTGCGGATGCAATCAAATTAATTGGGTCACCTACTGGTCCATTTAATTCTCCATCTGGATCCAGATAAATATCAACAGCTGCAGCAACAGCGGACGCACCTCCTTGAAAGGACATTACTAAACCAGTTAACAATGCAGGATAATTAGGCAAAGTAAACCTTACACCAAAGGAGCAAGGTGCACCGCATCCTATTTGTGCCTCAAAAAAGTCATCATAGTATGCCATATCATAAAAGTCCACACCTCCAGGCTGTCGCCATTGCAAATAGACTTGCTCATCCAAAGGATCTGCATTCAAACCAACTGGACTTGGCATATCAGGACTTATGACGAAATCTTGAAGAGTGGGATCAGCTTGAGCAAGAACCTCGACCTCAGCAGTAGTCGTGTAAAATCCAGATCGCCGTACCTGAACAGTATTTATGCCAACATCAAGATTCCACAAAGTATACAATCCATCAGGGCCCGTAGTATCTGAGACACCCCCAGAACTAACAATCACACTATCTAACGGTGAATCATTTGGATCTGTAATTAGGCCAGTAACATCTCCGTAGACATATACAGATTGAGCAACAATATTTACTGGATCGCTCTCATAATTTTCTTCACCATCCGCTCCTTCATAAACTGCCGTTACTCCAAAAGTATATTCTAATTCATTGTCTAAACCATAGACGGTATAATTTGTTGAGTCAAAAATTCCATCATTATCTAAATTTCCATTGACATATACATTGTATCCTAAAAAATCATATTCATTACGAGATTGCCTCCCGTCTGAAGAAATAGAAAAATTGTCAACCATCCACCAGTTTATATCAAAGGTCGTTGTACCATAGCAGTGAAATCTGACAAATAGATTATTGGATAAATCTGAAACATCATAACTCTGGTTTGTAAAAGAAAAGCCATCGCCGCTATTTGAAAATTCTTCTAAAACCGTCCATTCAACATCTGACCCTGTTTTGTATTCTATGGCTAAATATTCAGCACCTGTTGGTGACCAATTATCGAATTCTAAATCAAATGCAATCGTAGCTTGGGTTAAAGTACCTAAAGGAATTACAGGAGAATAAAGACTCTGATCATAATTCTGTGCTGTTGGGCTCCAGTTAAATCTAAATGCGGGTTCTGGATTACCGGTGAATTCATCATAAATCCAATTATCCCCGTCCACAAGCCAGAGATCTAGTAACCCCCCCTCATCAAAAGATTCGTAATAAGGCACACCTAAGTTATTTATATCTGGCGCTGTCCAGTATAGCGAGACCTCTTCATCCCAAACTTCAGCATATACATTTGTCGGGGGAGCTGGTTCAAATGTTGAAGGAGTGCCGCAAACTGTCTCAGTTGGTTCTGATTCACCTTCTTCATATAATGTTGTTAAATAGTAACAGTACTCAGTTCCATTGGTAAGTTCAGCGTGAGTAAAAACTAAATCTTCAGTACATATGAGAATTGTATTTGTTGCGGCATCATAGACACGATAACATAAAAAAGTTCCACACTCTTCTGGTATTTCTCTTGAGTTAGTATTTTGCTGGGTTGAATAGCGAATGGGGTTCATTGTCTCAGAGGTATGACTGTCAATCATTTCTTGGCTAAATCCCAATTGTTCCATTTTTGTCACTTCTAATGGCCAGACTGTTTTCACTGAATTATTAACATAATTACCATTCCTCTCTCCAGTTATGCTTATGGAAATCTCATAGTTTCCTGTAGCACCGCCAAAGCCATCGACAACTACATAATATTGACCAGGTGTGAGAGTAACTCCCCATAATCCGCTCGGTGGATAGGGGGCAACATAATCTGGACAATTAGTATAATCATCATCGTTATAGTTCCCTGTAGAGACAGGAAGAACGCAATCCTCATTATTAGTAAAAATCTCTAATTTACTATCATAGTCTGTGTTATTGGAACACAATGTGAAATCATAGGTCGTTGTTACCGAAACATTTAAAGTATAAGCAACATCTTCACCTTGAGAGCCAGTTACAGGCCAATCATCGCCCATCCCCGCATTTGTTCCCTGATCATTAAATGGCATATCATCAACAGCATAGTCCCCACAACCTATATTTCCAACAGGCTCTCCCCAAGAAATTATATTTTCAGCGTCACCACCAAAAACATTAATTCCAACTGGAGGACAAAGTTCTTCATCTTGCGATAAAATTATACTATTTAATAAAATAAATATTGAAAACGTAAGCCTTTTTTTCACTGTATATCTCCATATTAGTACAAATTATTTAAATCTTTAGCTTGCATAAACGCATAGGGACACAATACTTATTCGAATTTAGTTACTCTCCATAGTAATTCAATTGATTTTCTATATGCTCTTCTGAAAACTAAAAACCCAATTATTAAAGTTTATTTTAGACACATTACCATCATACAAATAAAATGGGAAATCAAATCTAATAAATAAATCTTGTTCTAAAAATTTTGTCGCCATACGAAATCCAACACCTGCATCAGCGAGAATTCTATCTATGTATCTTGGGGGATACCAGGGATGAAGAGATTTATTCCAAAATATTCCCCCATCTGCAAATGAAGAAAATTCAAGATTTAAATCTGCACCTATTAAATTGGACAAATCCTTTTTAAAACTTATTTCAGTTGAACTGCTAATTATTGCATCAGCTCCAGGCAACTGCCTGTTAACGAAGCCACGTATATTTCCATCGCCAGGTAAATGATAGTTACTAAAAAGGTAATCAACTCCATAAAATTGATCTATTAGATAATTTTTTCTTAACATCTCATTTGAGCTATTACCTTCAACATTATACATTTCATTACTTGGTGCTCCAGCAGCATTACTTGTCCAATCGTCATTTGTCCATAGCATACCGCTTATAATTCTTTGATATAAAAATACTGAATTATTTTGCCCTAATGACTTCTGAATTTTCATCTTAGATATAAACGTAATACGATTAAAATCCCAAGATGAAAAAGAACCTAATGTACTAGCACCATTAAAATTTAAATTAATTGGGCCCCTACTCATTTTCCAGTCTAAATATCCAACTGCTAATTCTCCATTTGTTTCGTAACCAAGCGGTTTTGCTCTTATTGAATCGTATTTGGGTTGATAATATAATCCTCCTGAAAACACATGAGTAGGTGTTCTACCATAAACTCGGTTCCATTTTTTTTCTATTTCTAATCCATATTCCATAACACCAGGCTTATCAAATCCCCAGATTTTGAATAATGTTCGGGGAAAATGATGCACTGATTGAAGGGATGAATAAAAATTCCAATGTATTTTTTTTGATTCTATACCATAATTTATAGCCAAAGTAGTTTTCTCATATGGACCATATGTCCTTTTAAAATTTAGTCCAGGCATAAAATCTGAATCTTTTTCATAAAAGTAGAATGTAGGAATCCACCAATAAACAATTTCATCTCTGGGCTCATACCAAATACCTGGCCAATTGAATAGAAACTTTCTTTTAATTTTATTTGTATTATTTCTTAAGTCAAGGTCAACCGTTTGCACGTCTGGATCTAGAGTTATGACCATTGGCTCTCTATCTACTACATAACTTAAAGTATCTTGATACCGCCATAAGTGATTTTCCCACCACCTTCTATCTTTTGATCCATCTCTATATTCAGTCTCTATGAGCATTGGCATAAATCTAGATCCAAAATTCTTGATTCCTAACTCAACATCCCATAAACCATCATTGTTCTTTTCTTTTTTAAAAAAAGCTAAACCATAATCAAGCTGACGAGACGTATGAAGCCAAGGGTTAAAAAACCAATCTAAGTCATTTCCTGTGAATTCTTCAATAGCTTGAATAAACCTATATTCATTCACATGTTTCAGTTTCCATTTTTCAAAGTAATGTTTCATTGCACCATAGTATATGCTATCACCGAGAATATATTTTAATTCAAAAAGCATGAGTGCAGGTTTATTATATGCATTATTACTGTAAGATATACCATTATTAAACAAGTATGAGGAGCGACTAATATTCTCATCATACCCGCTACTCATAAATCGAATTGCACGCCATTGATCATAGTGAAGGTCATTATTGAGGGGGAAAAATTTTTTTGGAAATTTGTCATAATTTTCATAAAGCCCGGTATCAAATCCATGCGGGCCGTACCTATCCATCATATATTCTGTTGTCTGGTTTGTAGTAAGTCCTTCATCCAGCCATGCTTCGTCCAATTCATTATTAGCAAGAATCCCGTAAAAGTATATGTGCCCATATTCATGAACAATTAGGCTCTCGCTATCTCGCCCATTCATTACCAGCATCGGATACTCCATGCCACCATTTTTTAATCGGTCAGTTGTGGTAATTTGAGGGTATGGATAGTTTCCAAATTTTTCCTCGAGCCAATCTATAGCTCTTATGGAGCGCTCAAGTACAACTTTTGTCCAATCATTCCCACGACTCTTGTTGTATAATACATGAACATTTGTTTCACCGTCACCGCTAATACCCCCCTCATATAGAAAATCTTTTGAGGCTACCCAAGCAAAATCGTGCACATTTTCAGCAAAAAATGTTACGCTCCTTCTTAATTCTTCAAAAGAGCTATCCTTGGCAGAATTGTGAATGTCTAACCACACATCATATTCGATGGAAGTATCTACTTTTACTTCTTCCCAGCCTGGATCACCATCAATCACTACCCCACTAGCTGCAATGATAAAAGATTTTGGAATATCAAATTTGACAACAAAATTACCAAATTCCCCATAAAACTCACCCTCAGCGTGGAATACATCGGAGTGCCAACCTTTCTCATCATAAACAGCCATTTTGGGATACCACTGAGCCATATTGTACTGCCCTTTGTAATATCCTGCCCTTTCAACCATTTCACCTATGTGATGAGTCCAGTTGAGATCTATTCGAACAGTGTTTCCTGGCGCTAACTTAGTTGTTAATTGAGCCTCTAAAATCGTGTCTTCAATTTTGTAAGATTTAAGGATTGGTGTCTTGTGAATCCAAGAGTGACCTTCTTTAGGAAGTGCAATTGATAAATCATGAACATCAATTTTGCTTGTAAAACCTTTCATTTTACCCTTGAAATATTTTGCTCGAGATCCTCGCCCTGCATTCCCAACATATTCTCTATATTTTACCGACCCTGTTTGGAATGCATTGGGATATAAATGCATAAAAAGTCTATCTATGGAGTCAAGAGAATTATTTGTGTACTTTATTACCGTTTTCCCAGTTAATTGCTTTATCGAATCGTGTAAGGTAATTTGCATTTCGTAATCTACCTTCTGTTGCCAATATCCATCTAACGGGTCAGCAAAAAGAAACCTACAGGTCGCTAAAAAAATAAAAGAGTGATTTAACTTCAAAACTTTAGATAATTTTTAATCAAGCTGACATATGTTTTGAACCTATAAATAAGGCTTGATGTCATTGTAAAATATTGCTTCAGACCTTGGGCCAACATATCTCTTCCGAATGAATCCCTCTCTATCAATGAGAAAAGTAGTTGGAATACCAGTTATTTGCTTTCCTGTTGATCTACCATACAAAGCTGTAACCATTTGTGTTTCGTTGCCTTCAATATCAGTTAATAATGTATAGTTGATTCCCCAGTTATCAGCAAAATCACTTATTTTTTCAGGCGGACCAGATGTGAGCGTTATTCCTACTATTTCAAGACCCTCTTTTTTATATTTATTTGAAAGTTTTATAAAGTCAGGAATTTCCTTTCTACAAGGTCCACACCACGTACCCCAAAAATTAAGTAATACAACTTTTCCCTTGAGCTGGTTCAGACTTATCCAGTCGCCATTTAAATCAGCCAAAGTAAAATCTGGTGCAGAAATACTACTCCCTTTTGAATCCTTATTTAGATTTTTTTCTATTTTTTTGTTTTTTGGTTCATTGGATGATAAGTCTTTTTGTGCTGGGCTATTTTCGCATGAAATTAAACTCAACGCTATCAAGAAAATCAAAACACCATCCAATGGAAATATTTTCTTGATATTCTTAATCAAAATGTTCATCAGTTATTTTCCTTTTCATAATATTTTGAAATACCTTCTGTTAAAAATTCAGCAAATCCACTTGGTATATAACCGCCTGTATCAGCAATTGTAGATTCATCTCTTGGATTCAAAATGACATAATATGGCTGAGTTGCTTGCTTATATCTTTCAAATTGTAGTTGCGCATAAGCCTCGCTAAGAGAGTCTTTTTTATCAACATACAATCTAGTCAAAATCATTTTGTCAAGTTGTTCTTTCACAGGTTTAGTTGGAAAGACCCTCCTCTCCATAACTCTGCAATTTGCACAGTATACACCTGTAAAATCAATGAATAATGGCTTTTTTTCGTTTTTCGCTTTAATTAATGCCTCATCATACTGATCAACAAACCAACCATCAATCCTCGCTAGCTCATCTTCCGTAGGCGGAGGGGGTACAAGTGCTTCAATGAATTCATCCATAATCCTTGGCATACGATTGAAATGATAAGTTGGTGGAGAAGCTAGTGACATTGTGATGGGGTATAATATAAGCATAGTTAAGATAATTGAAACAAACCGCCCCTTGCCAACCTTGAATGGTTTTATGTTTTGGGTATTATGTCCAACATTGTAGATACCAAGTAGATATGCAATAAGCATTATTCCAATGATTATAAATAGAGCGAGCACTATGTTTCTATCAAGAAGACCAAGATTCCATTCTAAATCTGGAACCCAGAGAAACTTAATTGCTGCAGCTATCTCGATGAATCCAAAAGAAACCTTTAAGGTTTCCATCCAGGACCCTGAACTTGGAAGCCTATCTAATGCTTTTGGAAAAAGAGAGAGTGCTACAAATGGTGCAGCAAAAACCAAACCATAGATTACCATCCCATATAGACTAGTTATCAATCCTCCAGCAGTCCCTGCTGCAGCAACGACAAGTAATGTTCCGACAACGGGAACCGTACAACTAAAACTTGTAATAGCGAATGCTACTCCCAGTAAAAAAGAACCCATATAAGCACTACTGGCAGTTTGTCCTGCCCTATCTGTTGTATTAACCAGTTTGCCAGCAACGTTCACATTTATTAATCCAAACATCCATAAGGCAAAAAATATAAATAAGAAACCTAGACCAAGATTTATCCAAGGATTAGTGGCAATAAAATTTCCAATATTTGCATATCTTGATTGAGTTGCAACATCATTGACCCCCCATGATAAAAATCCGACAGCAAGCCCTATTAACACAAAGGTTCCTGCAATTCCTAACCCATAAAAAGAGGCTATGGTATTACGACCAATTTTTTTATCCTCAGACATCTTACCAAAAAATGATATGATTATTGGTATCATCGGATACACACAAGGCATTACCCAACTGAGTATTGCCCCTCCAACGGCCAAAAGGAAAATATTTATTAATGAATTATTATCAGTTGAACTAGAATTGCTATTAGCACTTGAAATGATGAAATTAACTTTTTCTGATCTCGGAGGACCAGGATTTACAATTAGTTTAAAACTTTCGACCTTAGATATTGGGGGATAACAGAGTCTCTCATTGCAAACCATATAATACACTTGAACCTCTAAATCGTAAGTGCCAGGGTCTAAATTTCTTTTAAGTCTGATAGGTAATATAAACTCTGTGTCACCCTCGTGATAATATGTTTCAGTTTCAAAGCCAGGGTCAAAAACATATTTTGGCTGTGGCTCTATCACTGGCGAAATGGCACCTATTGGTGAACCAGTAACAGATATTTCAGTCGGCAATGGTCCTTCAGTTATATTATAAATTGAATAAACATGCCATTCTTTTTCCATGAGGAAGTTTATTTTTAAATCAACAACTTCACCAGCCCTCGCTCCGGTACTAGCAAATACATCAATAGCAACAGGATTTTGGACTGACTGCGATTTCAAAAATCCGATGAAGAGTATAACTATTAATGTTGGAATTCTCAATTTTACGTAATTGTATCTGTCTTTAAAAAATAATGTGTTGAATTTATCATCTCAGACCCATTTTTTTGATCTATTATTTTTCTTTTCTTTCAAGCTTTTCATTAGCAGAGGAATACTATTTTTTGCAGCTAAACGGCCTTCTTTAAAAAGTAAATCTCCTGATTCAAAACTCGTCCAATGAAGCCCCATTGTTTTAGGCCTTATAACAAAATCTGCTTCATCAGCGAGCTGCTTCTTCAGCTGATTAGATGTTATAATTTCTGACCTAGTTTTTATTGATTTGGCATTTGGATTTTCTAACCTTTCGAAATCGTATGCTCCAATATCGATTGCTAATGAATATTCACATTCTGATCTTACAATTGGAACGGGTAAAGGCATTCCAACACCGCCATCCACAATCATACTTCCCTGATATTCAATTGGTTCCATTACTCCAGGGATTGCACAACTTTGAACTAGGGCTTCAATAATATTGCCACTATTATGAATAACATTCTTCCCAGTTTCAATATCTGTCGATATCACTCTAAGTGGGATGCGTAGATCGTCAAAAGTTTTAAATGGAATCAATTCAGAAATAATATCCATTAAATAACTATTACTAACAACAGATTTCTTGTGAAGAGATAAAATTGCAACAACATGATTTATGATAAAATGATTAATTTTTGCAATTACTGAATTAGTCGAATTCTTATCTAAAAGTCCACGGAAAACTTTTCTATTGAGTCTTTCTGATGTCATCACACTCCTGAATCTATCCTCAATCCATCTTCCATCTTGACTATAGGCATACATTGCACCAATCATTGCACCAGAACTTACCCCAGCGATTAAATCTATATTAATACCTGCATTATCCAATTCCTGTAGAACTCCGACGTGTGCCGTTGCTCTTGCACCACCACCACCCAATGCGACACCTAAAAAAGGTTTAGTCACTTAGTTCTAGTATCTAAATTGACCTTCATCTCTATTCTTTTATTAGGATTATCCCTAGCATCTCTTGGTAAATTCACAATTTGTTCAATAATCTTGTCCCCTTGAATTACTTGGCCAAAAACAGTATACTGTCCATCTAAATGAGGTGCACTTGCAGCGCATATGAAAAATTGGCTGCCTCCGCTATTTGGGTTATTTGATCTAGCCATTGACAGTACGCCACGAGTATGAGTTTTATTATTAAACTCTGCAGGAATAGTCCAAGTTTTTGGCTCACTTTCGTTACCAATTCCAAAATATTTTGCAGCATGGCCTCCCATCCCATAGCTTGCTTTATTTTCTCCTTTTGTGTTAGGATCACCACCTTGAATCATAAACCCTGGAATTACTCTATGAAATATTGTACCATCGTAGTAACCACTTTTTGCATGTAATTTAAAACTTTCGACATGATTAGGTGCAACATCATCAAAAAACTCTATCACCATATCACCGAATTCAGTAGAAATTATGGCTACCTCTATTTGCTCTAGATCATTTTCTTTGGTTTCAGTTAAATTTTGATTTTTTTCATTCATTGATGATTCCTTTTTTGAATTTCCACAGCTCATAATAGTAAATATTATAGCCATTGTTATTGATATTGTATATTTCATAATAAGTATCTACTCCCTGGTTTTTGTATTGGTTTTGCTGCAAGTTCATCTGGAATGTCTTTTGCAGAATAGCTCACAGCATCAAGTTTAACCATCGAAAATTGGTTATTGTGTAATTTAGCTTTTCCATTACTTCGGTCTACTAAAACACCCACACCTATTATTTGGGCATTTATTTTATCTAGGAGATTAATAACTTCTTTTACAGAACCTCCAGTAGTAATGACATCTTCAATAATTAATACTTTTTCATTTTCAGCTATTTCAAAACCTCTCCTGATGACCATTTTTCCATCTTGCCTTTCGGCAAAAATTGTTCTACAACTCAACTTTATTCCTACCTTTGTTCCAAGAACGATACCGCCAACAGCAGGCGAAATTACTACATCTGGTTTCTCATTTTTAAAATTGTCTGCAATTGCAGTTGAAAACATATCAAGGTAGTGTGGATATTGTAAAACTTTTGCACATTGAAAATAACTTGGACTATGCCTCCCTGAAGTGAGTACAAAATGTCCCTCAAGTAAAGCTTTCGTTCTTTTAAAAATATTTAAAATTTCGTCTTTTTTTATCATCTATATTAATATTTTTCTCATTTGGTCTAAATAACTAGCAGCTGCTAAGTGTATAGACTTTTCACTCATATCACCAGCAAAACTTATTCCTCTGGATACGTTAATTAGACCAACTCCTGAAATATTACTATATATTAGGCTTTTTGATAAACTACCACCCTGAGCCCCTACGCCCGGAATTAGAAATGGCATGTCAGTAAAATCTTCACGAATTTTCTTTAAATTTTTAGGTGAAGTAGCACCAATCACCAAACCTATATTGTCATTAATATTTATTCTATTTGCCAAATTTGCAATATGCTTAAAAAGTGGTTCACCATCTACGAGTAAATCTTGTAATTCTATTGAAGAGTTGTTTGATGTTTTACATAAAACAAAAACCCCTTTTTCCTTATTTTTTGTAAAAGGCAAAATGGAATCACTTCCCAGGTAGGGATTAATAGTAGCACAGTCAAATCCAAAATGACCAAAAATACTTTTTGCATATTGCTCCGATGTATTGCCAATGTCAGCTCTTTTGGCATCTGCTATTTTAATATGGTCATCGCCAATATAATTCACTGTCTCCTCCAACCAAGCATAACCAGCTGCACCCCGCCGCTCAAAAAATGCAAAGTTGGGTTTGTATGCAACTGTAAAATCTCTAGTTGCATCAATAACTTTAAATGTATGTTTTTTTAAATCAGAAATATCATTGGTACCCAGCTTTTCTGGGTCCATGTCTAGACCAACGCATAGCCATGATGATTTTTTTTCTATTAATTTCTTTAAACGTTTATTGAATGAAGACATAACCGCTAAATTTACCAAGTTCTTTTCCATCTCCACAATTTTTTAAAAAATCAATAATTTATTTTTATTTCATACATAACTAAAATCATACAATGGCTAAAAATAAAAATAAACAGAAACAAAGCTCCAAGACAAAAGTGATTGCATCAAGCGGGTCTTTTCAAATTGAAATGGTAAAATACGCAGGTTCAATTGACAACGATAAACTAATCGAAATATCTGAATCATTGGTCAAAGAATATGGTAGTGCTGCACGACTAACAGAAAACACTATACAGACCTATTTCAACCGTCCAGGGACATTACCATTCATTGCAAGAGAACAAGGAGAAATAGTTGGATATATAATTGGTTTGCCTCTTGAAATGCTCAAAATGGAACCATGGGCAAGACTAGACGTTAATTTCAATCAACAAAATACTATATATACCTATGCATTTGTTATAGATCAAGATCATAAAGGCAATGGGTATGCAAAAATTTTAAAGAAAGTATACCTTAATCAGATAAAAAAGCAGGAAGGTATTCAATTTGTCACTGGACACGTAAAAGAAGGTATAGCCTCAAGATTCAGTGGTTCAATTAGTATTATTAAAAAAATAAAAAACTGGCAAGGGACAGGCAAGGTATTTGAATACTACCGTAGAGTATTATCCTAATTCGCGTCAACTCACATACATAAAATCAGTACGAAGGAAACTAATTTTATTAATCTTCATCATTAAAGAATTGAACTAAATCTTTTTTATTTGGAGGCGGAGTTATAAGACTAACAAATACAAGCGCCATAATAGATAATGCTGCCGCAGGATAGGTAAGTTCTTGTAAAAATGGATTCAGCTCAGAAAAACCAGACCAATTAGGAAGAAAAAATGTCCAAAATATCGTTACACCAGCACCCATGAATATTGATGCAATCGCACCTTCTTTAGTTGCACGTTTCCATATGAATGCTGCAATCAAAGAAGGAGTTATGGAAGTGCCATATATATTATATGCAGTAAATGCTGCATTTAAAATAGTTTTGAATTGGCTTACCAGTAAGAAAGCAATAATACCCAATAATAAAACAAGAAAGCGACTTACAAACAGAATTGTCTTTTCACTAGCATCTTGTCGAATATACCTCAAATAAACATCCCTAGTTAAATTCGTAGCCGGAATTAATAAGAAAGAGTCAGCTGTAGAGACAATTATTGCCATCATTGTAGATACTAGTAACAGACCGAGAACTAATGGAAGACCAGCATACCTTGCAATAGCAGGGATCACAGATTCACTTCCTGATTGTTTTGCCTCTAATAATTCACTAGGGTCTACTATCCCCGCTTGGGCTTCTACAACAATATTTGGGATAATCTCTTTTGTAGCAGCAACAAATCCAGAAAGCCCAAGCATTGATATAACAGATTCTAAGATTATGACTCCAATTATCCAAAAAAAGACAGCCTTTTTTGCCGAACCTCCATTATCAGCACTAAATATTCTTTGATACATATTTGCATCACCCATTAATAAGAGCATTGTTGGGACGAAAAAACTTATTGCAATGATTGGTCCAGAAACATCACCTCCTCTCTCAGCTGCCCAGTTACCGAACCATTGCCACTTCCCAGCTGACTCTGCTACTGTAATAATTTCTGATAATCCACCAATTTTAAAATATAAAAAGATCAGTGCACCAATGGTGCCAATTGTCATTAATATACCATTAACTACATCTGTATAAACAACGGAGAACATTCCTGCGAGGACCGTATAGGAAATGGCAAAAACAGCGGTGATGATAATCCCAGTATCAAGAGACACGATACCATCCGAAACCATAGCCAATACTTTTCCTCCACCTCTAAACTGGTAAGATACAATAGTTATATATGCTATTACTGTTGTGATTGTTGCCAGCAACGCTGCTAATTGGCCATACCTAGCCTCAAAGATATCAGGTACGGTCACCTTGCCAAAATTTCTAATTCTACGTGTAATAAAATAAATGAGTGCAATACCCAACCATGCCCCTGCACTAGACCAAAGACCTGCCAGCCCATTGCGATAACCAAGCCCCGCACCACTGAATAAAGAGCCACTTCCCATCCATGTTGCTAAAAGTGTACCAACTAATATGTACCAAGGAAGTGTCCGACCCGCAACCATAAAATCTTCACTATTATTTATTGATTTTACCTTGTAAACACCAACTGCAACCAGAAAAAATAAATATATAATTATACCTGATAAGTAGATCATAATAGAAATTTATTTACAATTTGTATTTATCAGTTAGATTAATCTCTTCTATTCTACCTTTAAAGACATTATCGTAAATAGCATTGGTAAGCCAAGCTTTCTCTCTTTCAAGGTCATCAATTAATACTCTTTTAAACCAAATTTTTTCTTTAGGATTCCACTTGTATTTATGTGCCTTGACAATATCTTTTTTAATTGGATCATACTTAAAATTTTCAGCAAAAATAACATATTCTGGTTTTTTTGAATTTTCAATCAATTCCAATATTGGCCTATCACTTTTATAGAAATCATGGGTCACTAAATGAATAAGAGCATCTACATCATTCATAGCGCGGTGAGCCTCAAAATAGAAACCATGCCAATGACATAAGAGTTCTTGCTTCGAGCTTGAGAATCCCCGCCCTAGCCAGTCTATATCATTTATAGAACATCCCCACATTTTATTAGGTGAGACAGTTGAATAACGATCAATGAATGCACGGTCAAATCCTGCATTATGAGCTACTATCATATCTGAATTCTTTAAAATAGCATCTACAATATCCCATGCAATTTGGTGATTAGCTACCATTTCATTAGTTATACCAGTTAACTGAGTAATTTCTGTTGCGATATTCTCATAGGGATCATTAAATGATTCAAATGCGTTATCTATGGCAATAATCTTACCGGTTTGACCTTCAAACTTGACAAGCTTAATTGCTATCTCGATAATCTTATCATTTTCTCTGTCTACTCCAGTAGTCTCAGTATCAAGAAAAACAACATCAACAGTATCCAAATTTGTTATAAGTAGCTCAGGTACTGGTGGACCATATTCTTTTAAAAGAACACCTTTTGGATTTGACTGAATTGACTTGATAAATGTCATGATAATTCCTTACTAAAATTGAGCATTGCTATAATCTCATCTTTCATATAAGGCGCAACATAGGCATTTACATCATCATTCTGTAACTGAACAATCAACTGATTATGTATATTTAGTTCATAGTAAGTCTCTAAAATGTACCTGTATAAAGAAAGTTGTAAAGAATAATGATAGAAATTGCAATCCATTATATTTTTCGTTATATCATGAGTACCCATTTTCCCTCCGTACGATGATAGTTCAATTTTTTTTGAAGTTTTCCAATCAATAATTTCATAATACCCCGTCTTATTATCCCTAGCTAAAACATCTATTGTTCCAGCTATTGATATATCTTTACTATAAACTATCGTTTCTGAAAAGACATCAATATCAGATTTTAACCTATAGTCATTTAGCCAATCCTTTCCATTAATGGCTTTAACGTCGATTGGTTCTATGCCATCCTTGATCCATCTTTCTATTTCATGATGTACTCTTGTACCATGATCTGCAGCAGCATTCCAATCGGCAATCAATGATTCAACTGTTCTTTCAGCATATTTTGGGTAGTTATTGATTAATTTTTTAGCAACCTTTTTAGGATCAAAACCTTCAAAGAAATGATCAACAAATGTAGTGACGCTCGTAAACTTAAAGTCAGGTTGATTTTTCAGTTTATATTCATGCGCTTCGCTTTGAAGAACAATATTATTATCAAAAATATTATTCATTCAATATTCTTTTCATAAACATCATATATTTGAATTTAATATTATTTTAAAGGAATATTATGTTGTTCATTCATAAGAATATTAATTTTAATTAAATTCTTTTATTATTTTTAAAAATTAAATATATCTCTCAATAAAAAATCCTAAGTTCGTGTACTCATATTTATGTTCTATGAAAAATCCATTTCTATTTTTTTTTAATTTTTTTTTAATTTGGAACTGCAGCAGTGATAAAATGAATCAAAAGTTAAAACACCAAAACCGATTAGCTGATTCACCAAGTCCATACCTTTTACAACATGCTAATAATCCCGTTGATTGGTATCCTTGGGGACAAGAAGCATTTGAAAAGGCTGAGGAAATAAATAAGCCAATTTTCTTATCCATTGGATATTCAACCTGCCACTGGTGTCATGTCATGGAACATGAATCTTTTGAGGATTCAACCGTAGCTGCATTAATGAATCAGAATTTTGTCAATATTAAAGTAGATAGGGAAGAAATGCCTGAAGTGGACCATCTTTATATGTCGGTCTGCCAGGCTATGACAGGAAGAGGAGGATGGCCACTTACCATTGTGATGACCCCTGAAAAGGAACCCTTCTTTGCTGGCACTTATTTCCCAAAAGATGGTCGAGGGCAAAGACCAGGTATGCTACAGCTTATTCCTAGCCTTGCCAATGCATGGTCAACAAAGCAAAGTGAGATTCGCGAATCTATCCAAAAGATTGAAGATTATCTGATTCGCATCAATACAAGCATTCCAGGAGACGATTGGAATGAGGCTATGATAAGAAATGCATTTGGGCAATATGTAAGCAGTTTTGACACTGAATTTGGAGGATTTGGAAGAGCTCCAAAATTTCCATCTCCTCACAACCTAATTCTGCTTTTGAGATATAGCAAATTATACGATGACCCTACTGCTTTAAAGATGGTAGAGACTACTCTCAATTATATGAGGCTTGGCGGTATGTTCGATCAAATTGGTCTGGGCTTCCATCGCTACTCAACCGATAAACGATGGTTACTACCACACTTTGAAAAAATGCTTTATGACCAGGCCATGCTATCTATGGCATATCTAGAGGCATATCATTTGACCGGTAATAAGGACTATGCAAATGTAGCAAAAGAGATTTTTTCCTATGTTCTAAGGGATATGACCGATGAAGATGGTGGGTTCTACTCTGCAGAGGATGCTGATAGCGAAGGTGAAGAAGGTACTTTTTATGTTTGGACTGAAACAGAATTGATTGAGGTATTAGGTGAAAAAAATGGAAAGATAATGGGAACGGTCTATGGATTCTTGGAAGTAGGTAATTTCCATGACGAGGCTACCGGTCAGACCACTGGAAATAATATCCCATACCTTAAGGATAATAGACATGAAATAGCCAAAGAATTTGATATTACATTGGATGAGTTGAGCGAGATTATTGAGGCTTCTAGGCAAAAGCTTTTTGAAGTAAGAGAAAAAAGAATCCATCCGCTAAAAGATGATAAGATATTGACAGATTGGAATGGGCTTATGATTGCAGCATTTTCACTCGGTGGGCAGATATTGAATGAACCAGAATATACCAAGGCTGCTGAACAGGCAGCTAGATTTGTTTACAAAAAACTCCGAAATAAAAATGGAAGACTTATGAAAAGATATCGTCTTGGTAAGGCAGGATTATCACCTCATTTAGATGATTATTCTTTTTTGGTATGGGGTTTTTTAAATCTTTATGAAGGTACCTTTAACGTGGACTATCTATCTAAAGCTATAGAACTAACCAAAATAATGAATGAGGATTTTTCTGATGAAAATGGAGGTTTCTTTATCGGTAGCAAAAATGCAGAGAAACTGATGGTCAGAGCAAAAGATAGCTATGATAGTGCAATTCCCTCAGGAAACTCAGTTGCTGTTATGAATCTCTATCGCCTAAGCAAAATGACAAGTAATAAAATATGGACAGAACTTGCAGATAAAACATTGAAAGCATTCACTGACCAAGCAAAACAGGCTCCTACAGGGTTTGCACATATGTTTACCGGGTTTATGTTTGACATAAAAGATTCAAAAGAAGTGGTGATAGTAGCAAATTCATATGATTCAACTACGGAAGAGCTTATTCAAAAGATTAGGGCCAATTATTCACCGAATAAAGTGGTACTATTTAAAGACCTATCTGGCTCTAAGAAAATTGAAAAGATAGCCCCATGGATATCAGCGCATTCGGTTATCGATAATAAACCCACTTTTTATGTTTGTGAGGATTTTACCTGTAAACGTCCAACAACCAATATAGAAACCGTCTTAAATTATCTTAGTGAGTAAATCATTATCTAAGCAGCTAGGCTCTACCTTAGCACATATCCAAGATCTATTTGATACAGTGATTCATGGATTTCTTAAAACATCGAATAGAAATGGGGATAACAAAGTAATCAATAATATAAAAGATGCCGGAAACTCTTATTACAAGACATATTCTGATATTAAAAAAGGAAAAGATAACGAATGAAAAAACTGGCTCTTCATTGGCAGATTATCATTGGCCTTGGTCTAGGCTTAGTTTATGGTATTATTGCAACCAATTCTGGCTGGGGTAGTTTCACATCAGATTGGATTGCTCCTTTTGGAACAATATTCATAAATCTCTTAAAACTCATTGCGATGCCTCTTGTACTTTCATCTTTAATAACAGGCGTTGCGTCTTTATCTGACATAAAAAAACTTAGCCGTATTGGTGGAAAGACCATAGGAATATACCTTGGAACTACAGCGTTAGCGGTCACACTAGGACTTATTTCAGTTAACTTGATAAAACCTGGAGATAAAATACCAAATGACATGAAAGAAAAGCTGCAGCTAACCTATCAAAAGGATGCCTCCAATAAAGCAAATACAGTTCAAGAGGTCAAGAACAGAGGTCCTCTACAACCACTTGTTGATATGGTTCCCAGTAACTTTTTTAACTCAGCTTCCAGTAACAGGAATATGCTGCAAGTTGTTTTTATGGCAATCTTTATAGGCATTGGTCTGATACAGATACCTAAAGAAAAGGGTAAACCATTAAAACAATTCTTTGAAAGCCTCACTGAAGTAGTAATCAAGTTAGTTGACATTATTATGCTAATGGCTCCCGTTGGTGTATTTGCGTTAATTGCGCAAACTATAAATAAAGTAGCTGGAAACAATCCTTCAGAGATTTTAGAACTGCTGGGCGCACTTGGCTATTATATGTTTGCGGTCATATTGGGTCTTATTGCACATACTGCAATAACCTATACAGGAATAATGAGACTTATGACAAAAATGCCACTTGAAACTTTCTATAAAGGTATCTCGCCTGCACAACTTTTAGCATTCTCCACCAGCTCAAGCGGAGCTACCTTACCGGTTACTATGGAACGATGCGAAGAAGAGCTTGGCGTCAGTGAGGAAGTATCATCATTTGTATTACCTCTCGGAGCAACCATCAATATGGATGGAACAGCTCTATATCAGGCTGTGGCGGCTATTTTTATTGCTCAAACATTGAATATGCCACTTGATATTAGTGACCAACTTACCATCGTGCTGACTACTGTATTGGCATCGATTGGTACGGCCGCTGTTCCTGGTGCTGGTATTGTAATGTTAGTAATCATACTTGAATCAGTAGGTGTTCCAAGTGCAGGAATTGCATTAATTCTTGGAGTTGATAGAATTTTAGACATGTTAAGAACTACAATAAATGTAACTGGTGACGCAACAGTAGCAGTTATTATTGCAGATTCTGAAAATCAGCTTAAAATTCCAGCAAAATAGTTTTTTCAAAATTAAATTCTTAATAATATTGGGCATAGTTTGAAAGTTCAGCGGGTAGGTTATGAATTTTTTGGATCTATACTCAACTATTGGGTGCTGTACTTCAGGCACAAAAAACAGGCCTTTCTAAAAATTAGATTAAGGAAGTTTGCTGTGTTCGAGAGGCTCCCGTCATTCATTAAACAAAGAATGATCCCAAAAAACAATCTGCCCGTACTTTCAATCAACCCAAGTTAATATTTGATTTATCCTTGATTTATTTCCCCTGATTTTTAGTTTAACAACATCCTTTTCATAAATTCGCTCAATTACTTCAACGCCTTCTTGTGCATTTGCAATATGTTTACCATTATTATAAGGAAATTCAATTTCAACTGTACTATAATTCAATTCCATTTGTTCTACAATTTTTGTTTTTACATCTCTTAGTTTCAAATGTTGTTTAGCAGAAATTGTAACAGCATCTGGAAAAGTTCGTTTTATCTTATTAATCATATTACTATCTGAAATAAGATCAACCTTGTTTAATACTTGGACAGTTTGGATATTATTTGCTCCCATCTCTTCCAACACTTTATTAATTGTGCTCATATGGTCTATAACTTGTGGAGAGGACATATCCAGGACAATTAAAATTAAATCTGCTTCTAAAACCTCTTTCAAAGTACTCTTGAAAGAGGCTACTAAATTATGAGGTAATTTTCTTATAAATCCTACAGTGTCACTAAGTAATAATGTGTGTGAGGTATCTAGATTTAACTTACGAACAGTTGTGTCCAAAGTTGCAAATAATTGATTTTGAATAAAAACATCAGCTCCAGTCAAAGATTTAAACAAAGTAGATTTTCCAGCGTTAGTGTATCCCACTAAGGAAACACGATACTCTGAACTACGCTTAAGGCTTTGTGTTGAACGCTCTTTTTCTATCTTTAAAAGTTCTTTTTTTAGTTTAGTTATGCGTGTTCGAATTAGTCGTCTATCTATTTCAATCTGTGTTTCGCCCATACCAGCTCTAGTACCAATTCCCCCCATTTGACGTTCTAAGTGAGTCCATTGTCGTGTAAGACGAGGCAATAAATATTCTAAAAAGGCTAGTTCTACTTGAGTTGTAGCCTCTTTGGATCGTGCGTGCTTTTGGAATATATCAAGAATAAGGCCGCTACGATCTAACACTTTTATTTCATCTGACAAATGGTGATAATTCTTTATTTGTGCAGGACTTAATTCATCATCAAATAATATTAGTTTAGAATCCAGTTCTTTCGCCTGCATTATAATTTGTTTTGCCTTCCCTTTTCCAATAAAAGTAGAAGGATTAATTTTTGATAATTTTTGTGTAATGCGTCCAACTACACTAGCTCCAGCTGTCTTTGCCAAGAGCTCTAGCTCATCTAGGTGTTCATCAATGATTATTTCTGTTAATCCTGGTTGAATAACTCCTACAAGAAGTGCTTTTTCATCTAAAATTTCTCTTTTTTCTATCATTCCATTATATTTTTCATACTCTTTGGATTTGGACTACCAATTATTGTTTCTAAGAGGAGGAATATTAAGGCTAGCAATAAAAACATCTTCCATAAAGATTTACCTTGTCTTGTTTCCATAAATGAATTGGAAAAATCATCCTCAATGGTTATCCATACCATATTTTTACTATCAATCACTGATTGAATATCCCGTTGTTTAATAGATTCATTTATATATTCTTTATGATGAAGCCTAGTGGGAAATGAAGTGAATTTCTCCCCATTTGTATAAACCTTGTAAATTCCCAATTCCTTTGTATTTTTTATCAATAAGCCTTCACGATCATATTGAGGAACTATCATTTCTACTTGACCAGAGGGAGACATAACCTCCCAATCATTTCTTAGTTTACTTTCCTCTATTAATATCCACTTAGGTTCATCAATTAATACTGGGGCAGTATTTATCTCATCAGTTCCTGTGAGCAAGGTAAGTCTATACAATAATGGGATCATCATACCTCGAATTGGCATATCATTCCAACGTAAATCCAATATGGAAGAAAAATAGAAAACATTTCCGCTTCCTTTCGAGAATTCTACTAAAAGTGGATCATTATTATTTAACTCTAAGTGGACTTTGTGTTTAAAGTTAAAAAGAGGTTTAACATATTTATAAACTTCGGGTAATTCTCTCTCAACATTTCGTACATAAATGTCTTGAAAAATATCCGAATCCTCGGTTTTAATCCTGGTATTAAAGAACCCCTGTCCTGCATCAACAAGATTTTCTATTGAAGGAAATCCGATTCTAGAAAGCAATTCGGATTGTGGCTTAAATTCATCATGATATCCCTGAAACCAAATTAAGCCACCTCCTTCATCAAAAAAATTATTTAAATCATTTATGGCTTGTTCCGTTAAAATTTTTGGATTATGAATAATAAGTACATCTATATCATCTAAAAAAAGACGATTTATGGTGGCTTGTGCCTTTTTTTCAATCATAAGGAAATGTTCATTAGGGTCAATTGATTTCAAAATCATTTCTAATATTTCTATTTCTTCTAATTCAGAGCCAATAATACTGCACCTGATTTGATCCATAATTGGCATAGATAGATACCAATTATTATCATATTCATAATCATCCCTTGGAAGTACCATCGAACCTTCAAGTATACCAACTTCAAAAGGAAAAGCTTGGAATAAAAATTCCTTCTCTTTATCAGTTTCAAAGCCTGATAAAACCTGGCCCACACGCTGATTATTAAAAACTAATTCCAGAGGTGTATTAGGCTTTTCTTGCACACCTGAATTTCTTACTCTTGCATTAAGTTTTACTAACTGGTTTAATGTTTTTATTCGGTTGATTGGTTCAACATTGCTTATGCCTAAATTATTCTTTATGCTGCCTGGTTGAATGAAATAAAATTTCCATTCATCAATATTGTTTTTTTTTGAAAAAAAAGATGAGTCTGGACCGTACATCATATCACTAAATACTAAACATTCCTTAATTGGTTGAGAGATAATTTTATCTGTCAAAAACTTATTTATTGCTTGCCAAATATCATCATGAGCAACTGTGGAATTTATTGATCTAATAGAATTCCTTAGTTCAGGATCATTTGATAAACCCGAAAAAACCACTTTTGGGGGACAAGTTTGTGTGATGAGAATATCAGTTTGTTTATCGAACTGTGGTATTATTGTCATTAAACTACTTTTTGATCGTTCTAAAAATGACCATCCTGATTGTTCAGCTGACATACTAGCAGAATTATCTACTACTACAATAAGTTTTGATTCTTGTTCAGCAGACAGCCAACCAGGCATAAATCCATGTGTAACTGGTTTTGCCATCATCATAACTAAAGAAGCAATAAAAAAAATTCTAATTAACAATATAATAAATTTTTGAATTTGAACTTTCCTAATGGAATTAGTTTTTAGCTCTTTTATGTACCGGATTGTACTGAATTCAATTTTATTAAGCCTGTACATACTCAACAAATGGATTGATATTGGTATTGCTATAGCACTTAATAGCCATAGAACTGATGGGGCTAAAAAAGTCATAAAAATGTACCAGCTAATTTCATTATGTATCCTGAAAAAATTGGTATAGTAATATTATCATTAATTCTAAGTGGCAAAAGTTCAATACTCATCGCAGATATTGCACCTATTATTATGATTAATGGCATTAAAGTCTGACTTGATAAAGAAGCCACCAAAATACATGCAAAGGTTCCTGCAAGCGTTCCAGATAATGTTTTATGTCCTAATTTTATCTTTGGATAAGAAATTCCTACCAAAGCTGCAATTGAATCCCCTATTGTTAAAAATAATAATGCTGCTATTGCAATTTCTCGCTCAAAAATGAATGCTGTAATAGCAAATCCTAAAAAAAGCCAGGTAGCACCTGTTAAGCCACCCTCAGATTCATTTTTTCGTAGCATTGAAATAAAATAATAATTAAACATTTTAGAAAATAAACTTGAAAATCTTCGCATAAATTCAATAAAAATAGAGATTAATGATAATAAACAAAAAAGAATGACCATAATATCTGGGTTTATTTCAAACCACAAATATGCAAGTGGGAAAACAGATGTCAACATATGAATTACTTTGCGAAAAATCTCATTTCTTGGAATTTTTTTCACTGGTCTATCATCTGATTGAAAATATCTTGCATATCCAAAACGCTTACTGTTAAGTCTATCTTAATTGGTTTTTCTAAAACAGTTTCTGCTGGTACCGATTGGTCTAAAACAGTATAGGGAATCAGATCTTCATTTTGTCTATAAAAGACTTTTCCTAGCTCAAAGCCTAATCGCTCTAAGTCTGCAACAGCTTTTTTCTTACTAAGACCAAAAAGATTAGGAACTTGAAAAAAATTAGGAGGTACACCTAGACTTATCGTTAAGTGCAAACCCATACCTTTATTTAGCATATCACCACCTTTCGGATACTGCCACGTTACATTGCCAGATGGAACATCTGAATTATATTCTTTGTACACAGTATCCACTTCTAAACCTACTTGGCTTAAAGCTAACTCAGCACTTCTTAGAGACCTTCCAATTAAGTCTGGGATTGGAACCATTTTTTCAGGTTGAGAGATTTTTAACCGTATGGTCCTTCCCTTTTTTACCCTTGTATTGGGAGCAGGATATTGATCAACTATTGTTTCCGGTTCGTAAGAACCAGAAAAAAGAGTATCTGATACAAGACTACGGTAACCTTCATCATCTAATACTTTCATTGCATACTTTAACTTTTTGTCAATGACGTTCACCATATATTTCCCTGTATGCATACGTACATATTTCGGCATAACATAGTTATCAAATAAAACAATAACTAGTAGACTAAGTATTACAAATACAGTTAGGTATATTGCAGATAATTTCAATTTAATCTTTTTAATTTCGCAGCAAACATTCCATCTACACCGTGAATGTGCGGCAGAGTTTTCAATGTACCTTTTCTGTCAATCCAAGATTTTGGAATTTTAGAATTAATTTTATCTAAAATAAAATTATCATTCATTTTAAGAAATTTTTCCACCACATTCCAATTTTCCTCAGGTTCAATTGAGCAGGTGGAATATATCATAACTCCATTTGGATTTAAATAATGAGCACAGTTATCAAGTATTTCATATTGTAATTTTGCCATTCTATTTATATCGCTGGGTTTTCTAAGCCATCTTATATCAGGTTTTCTTGCAATTACACCAGTTCCTGAACAAGGTGCATCAATTAATATTCTATTTGCAGCTGGAAATTTATCCTTACTAGCATCCTTAACATACCATTCAATATTATTTTTATGATGTCTAAAAAAATCTTTTTCACCTTGTTTTACTCTATCTGGGCTTATGTCTGATGCTAACACTTTTCCTTCATTCCCAACTATATTTGCTAAATATAGTGATTTTGTTCCAGGTGCAGCACAAACATCTAAAACGGTATCTCCATTCTTAACATTCAAAATATCAACAATTGCAGCTGAAGCTGGATTTTGAATGGATATTTGTCCGTTGTTAAATAGATTTGTTTCAAATACTTTACTTAATCCACTTTGGATTTCAAGAAAATTTGGTAAAAATTTTTCAGATTTAATACCAAGTGTGTTTAATTCTTTTTTCAAAATATCAGCAGAATGTTTTTTTGAATCAATTCGAAGAAAATTAGTTGGTATTTTATTTACTATTCTAGCTAATTGAGTGAAATCTTTTTGACCGAAGTTTTTTATCCATCTTTTTTGTAGCCAAAGTGGAAGGCTATACCACTGGTGTTTATTTTTAATACTTTTTAAATATTTCAGATTGCATTTTTTGGAGGAGAGTTTTCTTAAAATTGCATTTACAAACCCCACCGATTTAAGATTAAGGACATTTTTGGCTAATTCCACAGCTGAATTCACAGCAGCATAATCAGGTACTTGTTTATCAATAACTAGTTCATAAAATCCTATTCGAAGAATTAATAGACATTTTTGATTAATTTGTTTGATATTTTTTCCAGAAATGAACTTTATCATCAAATCTAGTCTTCCTTGGAGTCTGATAATATCATTTACCAAAACCGTCGATCTTGATTTTAAAATTTCATCATATGAATAGCTATTAAACACCTCATTAATTATTAAACTTACTTTTCTATTTTTCGCATTAAATCTTTTTAAGATTTTATAAGCAACAAATCGAGCATCATTCTTCATTGGCCCAAAAACTCTCCACTAATCATATTTGATCCTCTAAGGAAATCTTTAATTTTCATTTTCTTCTTTCCTTCAATCTGTAACTCGAATATTTCTAATACTCCTTTTCCAGTGCCTACGTATAAACTTTCTCTGCTTTTTATAAAAATCATCCCAGGAGAGAGATTATCCCTTTCAACAATTTTTGTTTTAAAAATTATCAACCTTTTTTTATTATAGGTTGTAACCATGCCTGGATATGGAGATAAGCCCCTTACCCAATTATGAATTTTATAACATGATAATTCCCAATTAATAATTGTCATTTCCTTAGATATTTTTGGAGCTTGGGTTGCTTTCAAAGGATTTTGCTTTTCACCTTTTATATTTGGATTTTCTTGTACTAAATCAAGTGTATCTATTATCATTTTAGATCCATACTCGCATAACCTAGAACCGAGTGAAAGCATATTGTCACTTTCTTTAATTGGTATTTCCTTTTGCATCAGGATTTCACCTGTATCCACTTTGGGCCTAATTTGGAATATTGTCACACCAGTTTTTTTCTCTCCGTTAATTAGAGCCCATTGTATCGGCCCTGCACCTCTGTATTTTGGTAATAATGAAGCATGAAGATTAATCGAACCATATGTGGGTAACTCTATCAAAGATTTTGGCAATATCCTAAAAGCCACAACTACAAAAATATCAGGTTTAAGATTTTTTAATTCATCATTTAGTTCTTTAGAATTCAATGAAGCAGGCTCTAATAGGTATAATCTATTTTGTTTTGCATATTCCCCTACCGGAGTAAGACTTAAAGATTTTCCTCTACCCATTGGTTTTGGAGGATTAGACACAACCGCCACTAAGTCATGATCTGATTTCTGTATTGCCTTTAAAGTTGGAATTGCAAATTCAGGATTTCCCATAAAAATAGTTCGCACTGTATATGTCTCAATTAGAAGTATTTATATTTATAAAACGAACCTCTTATTTTGATTCTTTTTTGCTATTAGTGTTTTAGCATGTGTTTTTATTTCTTTAATTTCCTTTTGATACTTCATTCGCTCTAGTTTCCCAACCCTATCAATAATAAGGATACCATTTAAGTGGTCGATTTCGTGCTGAATAGCTCTTGCTAAAAGTCCTTCAAATTCCTTTTCATGCCAGACTTGATCTAATGTTTGATATTTAAGTTTAATTTTTTCAGGTCTTAGTACATCCAAAGCAACACCTGGTATTGATAGACATCCTTCTTGGAAATAACTCTCCTCTGAAGAGAATGAGATAATCTCACTATTGATGAAGACATATGTTTCATTGGACTGTTCTGTATGAGTTATATCTATTATGAAAAGGTTTAAATCTATATCTATTTGATTTGCAGCTAGGCCAATGCCTTCCGCTTCATACATTGAATCAAACATATCTTCAATAATTAAAGGTAATTTTTGAAAATCAGTTACTTTATTACATTTCTTTTTTAAAATGGGATTACCATAATGTACAACAGCTTGGACAGACATTATGAGGTCTCCAGTTCTTCATCTTTTATTTTTTCTGCTAATCCTGCGATTGCAGTCCTATTAAGAGTGAGATTTGTATTATTATCAACTTTCAACAAAATCTGCCTTCCTTTTTCTTTAAACCCTTGGACTTGACCATAGATGCCACCCATTGTAATAACCTTGTCACCTTTTTTCAATTTGTTCCGCATTTCATCCTTTTCTTTCTGTCGTTTTGTTTGAGGACGAATCATAAGAAAGTAAATAATAAACATTATCAAAATAAAAGGTAAAAAGGCAGCCAGGCCTCCACCTTGTTGTGCTTGTCCGTATAGAAATTCCATTTTATCCCTTATTTATACTACTGATATTAACTTTATCAGTAAAAAGTTTAAAGACTGATCTCCAATTTAGTACCATTTTTGATAGATGATTCAATAACTTTAATATTACCACCATGTATATCCTCAATAATCCTATTAGATAATGACAGCCCTAGCCCCCAACCAGCTTTTTTTGTGCTAAAACCTGGGCGAAAAATATTTTTCCAATCCTTTTTTGGAATACCTTTGCCATTATCTTTTATGATGATTTTAATTTTTTCATTTACTTTTCTTAAAGTTATGGAAATTCTACCATCATCACGTTCTATTGCATCAATCCCATTGCGTATAATATTTTCAATAGACCATGATAACAGAGATCCGTTTGCGTTTATTAAAATCCCAGGGTCAATATCATTAATCAGTTCTACTTTTTTACCAAGGGATGGAAGACGCTTTTTTAAGTAATTAATCGTCTTTTCTAATCTATCTGAAAAATCAAAATGTTCAAAATTAGCCTCTGATCCCATTTCACTAAATCTTCTCCCAATTTGTTCTAGTCTTTGTAAATCAATTTCAATTTCTGAAATAATTTCAATAGTATCATCAGGATGGGTCTTTAAACGATCAATCCACCCCATTATTGCTGATACTGGAGTTCCTAATTGATGGGCAGTTTCTCTTGCCATCCCAACCCAAATATGTTTTTTTTCGTTATTCCTGATAAAACTAAATCCCGAGAAGCCTAAAAATATGAATAATCCAATGGCAACTATTTCGATATAACTCCATAATTGTATTTTTTCAACCATTGCTGAATCACCATAATGTAAAAATCCAAAAGTAATTTGGCTCACTTTATCATCTGTATATGTTAGAGGAATAGGTTCATTAAATTTATCCATCTTTTTCGCAAAACGGGAAACTTCATTCTTAGTTAAAATATTATCTGGAAGATTCTTCCACATTTGGGGTATTTTATTATTATCAGTTTGAATTAATGGAAATTTTACTTTCTGGATAATATTTTCAAAAATAAAATCGAGATTTGCGTTATCATTATCTTTTACAACATCTGCAATCATACTTGCATAGAGTCTAACAATTTGACGATTATCTTTTCGAAGTTCATTTACTAATAATTGTGTATATGTCAATAATCCAATGACAAGAATAATTCCTAAAATGAATAGTCCAGCTTTTATATTTCCGGCATTACGGTATAGTTTCATACTTCTTACTATTTTTTTCTTTATAAAACAAAACACCTAATGCAAAAATCACTATAAAAAAGATTGTTCTTGATAAAAGCCTTGCATTTTTCCAACTTGTGTAATCATACTCAAAAACTATTTCAGATTTTCCATCTGGGATATACACGGACCTTAAGATATGATTTGTTTGATATATGGATGTTTTTTCTCCATTTACAAATGCTCTCCAACCTGGCTCATAGTAAATCTCTGATAATACTATAAGACCTCCTTGATCTGACTGCGCATTCAATATGATTTTATTTTCATTTCTAGAAATCATATTAACGGAACCTTTTGATAATTTTGAAATTGGTTCTCCCTCATAATTTAAAACAACAGCAGACTTGGCAGGGTTAGAGCCAACAAGTAAAGTTTGCATTAATGATTCACGTTTCGATTTTACAGATTTTATATCATTAACAAACCATGCTTTAGGTAAAACTTTCTTATTTTCATAAACTCCAATAAGATTGGGGACTGGTATAAAATCTTTATTATTAATTTTTTTCTTTGTTAGAACATATTTTACATTAAGCATATTTAAAATGTGTGGACGAGAAAACCCGCCTGCATCCATTAAATCTTGATAATTACGTAATTTAATTGGACGATATCCGCCAATACTTTCCAAATTCCAATAACTATATTTATTGGAACCTAACCTATCAGCAGGAAAAATTCTAAAATAATCCTCATCTTGAAGTAGGTGTTTTACTGTTTCGTCCATTTTAAACATATTAATCATATCTTTAGCAGGTTTAACGCTAATAAACTCTGAATTGATAACATAGAGATCAGTGACTGTCAATACAATTAATAAACATCCAAAACTTTCAATACTAATTTTCTTTTCAAATAAACTCCATACCAACCCAAGAAAACCTATGCTCACAAAAAATGCAAGTAATGCACCTTTTTGAAATAAATCTATCCTAATACTTTTTATTTGATTTATTATTGAAGGATTAAATCTTCCATCCTTAGCATTATTAAACTCAAATACTATATCACCAAACAAAAAAGATAAAATAGATAATAGTCCTATAAAACCGGAAACAAATAGAACTTTTTTTAAGACAATCTTATCATCTAAAGTTTTGATAATAATGTCATATCCTTTTGCTGCCAAAACTGGGATTGTTAGAGCAAGAAGAACATAAATCATTGACGGAATACGAAACTTGGAGAAAAAAGGCAATAATTCAAAAAAAGGTTTATATAATATTGGGAAAGATGATCCAAACCCAGTTAATAAAGTCAAGAAGGTTGTTGATAATAAAAACCAGTGCATTCGATCTGGTTTTTTTATAATCGAACCTAAAATGGTAAGTATGATTGCTATTAATCCTAAATAATGGGTGGACTGTGTAAATGGCATATATCCCCAGTATGCTACAGATTTTAAATCCCTGTCAGGAAAGTTTTGCAATCCATAATGGTAAGGAAAAATAAAAGAAATCATTTCTCTTGGATCGAAAGACCATTGTGTTGCATAATCCCAATCTGTTCCAACATTGTTTTTTTTTGATTCATTTAAAACAGAGCTCTCCCCTCTGTTAGAGTGTTTTTGAAAAGAGTATATATCCCAATATGGATCAGAGACCATTATAATGGATATCAATAAGCTACCAGAGATTACACAGAACTTCAAAATTGATGATTTAAAAGAAAATAAATTATTACTCAATGAGTTAAATGTTTCCCACACAAAATAAAAACCAATTACCATCCATGTATAGTATACAATTTGAGGATGATTAGCCCATAATTGTAGTGCAGTAACTAAGGAAAAGAACAATACTACTATTAATGATGGTTTTTTCATTAAATGAAAAACCGAAAAAATTGCCCAAGGCACATAGGCCATTGCATGTATTTTATTTAAATGCCCTGCATTTACTAAACCAAAGCTATACGGTGTGAGTCCAGCAATAAGCCCACCTAGGATACACCCAATGGTACTAATTTTTAGGTATCTTAATAACATGAACATACCTATTGAAGTTATGGACATAAAAAACCAAACCTTCATCCCAGGATTAAAAAAAAGCGTATTTCTAATAACTTTTGTTGGATCACCAGTCATATATATATAACCACCATAAGATGGCATACCAGAAAAAAGATTAGGAAACCATTGTGGCATATCACCCTGGTCTTCCAAGTAAGAATCACGCCACTGATTAATAGGATGCCTTTCTAACTCATCATTAGTTGTTACTACCTCACCGAATAAAATCATTCTATAAAGAAACACTGCAGGAATGATTAACATAATTAAAGGTAAATATTTTTTAATATAATCTTTTTTATCTTTTCGCATATCAGTTATCACAAATTTTGTTTTTAAAAGTATCTTAAATGAATAATTAGGGATGAAATAAAGTATTTGGACTTTTTTTATACCACTTTTTCAAAATTTTCACAATACCTGGTCTCATTAAATATTCCGGAATTTCTTCATCATTCATAATTTTTTCTCTTATTCTTGAGCCACTGATTTCTTCTATATTTTTTTTCATATCTATAAATTTTTTCTCAGATAAACCGACACCTTCCTCAAACAGGACAGAATCAAAACTTATAATTCTTATTTCCATATCCAATGAATCAATGAATCGCATTGAAGCGTCAGAAGGGTAGTAATTACCAACTCCTGTATGATCACGACCGACAATAAAATAGTTGCAACCAAAGTTTTGTCGACAAATTGCTGTAAAGACTGCTTCTCTTGGCCCGGAGTATCTCGAATGTGTATTGAATGATCCAATCATAGCACCGTAGGGCTTATATGCACTTTCACCAATAAGTAAATTATAGCATTGAATTATTGGTTCACCAAAAAAATCTCCTGATTTTTTTAGACCAGTGACAGGTGAAATAAAAATACCATCAGCATTTGTATCTTTTAGTGCCTTTTTTTGTATGTATTCGTGCCCAAGGTGAGGTACATTTCTTGTATGGAAGCCTATAATATTATGCCATCCCTTATGATCGAAAATATATCTACTCTGGGTAGGTGTTAGTTCATATACATTTTCTGCTATTTTCACATAGCTATTTAATAAAAAGGGCCGGCCTGAGACAATATAATCACCATTGCTATATAATTTGGATACCCCAGGGTGATTAACATCTTCCGTACCAAACCATAGTTTAGCAATTTTTTTTATGTTTTTTAATTTTTCAATTTTTTGGATTTTAATAAATGCAAATGGGAATTGTTCACCATTTTTTTTCAAAAAAATCATATCTTTATTAGGAATAGCCTTAAGGATAGTACTATCTATTTGAAAAATTATAGGTAAAGTCCATAAATATTCATTCCCGATTTTATTCTCATTTAATACGTAGGTAATTTCCTCATATGACATAAATGAATTGATTGGTGAAAAAGTGCCATTTGCAATTTGATGTATATCTAAATAAATCTCATCATCCACAAATATAGCATCAGGATTATTATCAAAACTTTGATTAGAGAATTGCTGCACAAGCACCCCCCCGTGCGGATTTATCATCCTATCTGACGGGAGATGAAATAATTTATCAAGTGCTTTATTTTTTTCATAATTTTCAGTCTCATTCATAATTCTAGATAGAATCCTTACACATTCAACGGGATAATTACCAATCGCAGTTTCAGCAGCAAGAACAAGTCCCTTTGCGCCACTATTCAATGTTGATTTTATATCATTTACTTCAGCTCGCGTTGGTTTGGAATTCAAAATCATATTTTCCATTAAATTAGTTGCTACATAAACAGGGGTGTTTGTTATTTTGGCTTTTTCTATGATATGCTGTTGGGCCATAGGTATTTTTTCAAGAGGAACATCCCTTGAAAGGTCGCCTCTATCTATTAAAATAGCGTTACTTTCTTTACAAATTCCATCTAAGTTAAGAAGTCCTTTTTTGCTCTCTATTTTACTGATTATTTCTATATCGTAAGAAAATTTATTACGCAGAGAAATAACATCACTTTTCTCTGAACAAAATGAAAGAAAAAAATGTTTGATACCAATGGAATGTGAAATCTTAAAAATTTTTTTATCTTTTGTGGTAAAACTGTCAAGATTAATCAAACGGTCTACATTAATTCCTTTATTATTTCCAATTTTACCTGGATGCAGAACGCGACCAATTATTTTGTGGTAGGATTTTTCAATTATTTGAACAACGACACCATCAAAATCAATTGTTATTAAATCGCCATTTTTGAATATGTTTTGTATATCATTCCCAGTTATACCTATTTTATTATTATTTGATAAATTTCTTTTATTAACAAATTCTACTATTTCATACTCTTTTACCAGTCTCTGGTCTATCAATAATGAAGTTCTAAGTTGTGCACCTTCCGTATCAGGACAAATTGGCTTATTAGTCCATCTCTTCATATTTTCAACAATGGTGAGAAATTCGTCAATTTCAGTGTGAGATAAATTTATTCTAAATAAATCAACACCAGAGTCTTCCATCTTCTTAATCGTGTTTTCATTCAAAGATGAAGGACCTACAGTACAAATAATTTTTTTGTGCATTAATTTTTTTCCAGACTTGTTTTTTCAATTAATCAAAAAATCAGAATCATTTAAAATCTTATTTATCTCATTATATTCAGATTGATTTTCTTTTTTAAATTGGCTATAAAGATTGCTTTGTTTTAAATCTTTTTCATAAACATAATTTTTGTAGTATTTCATTAATATTTCAAAATTTTTATTAAATCGAGGACAAATAACATCTATGATATATTTTAACATTTCATTTAATTCATCATTTGAAAAATTTTTTTTATCATCTTCTTGCACACCTATAGCAATTTTTGAACCTAAAGTTTCTACAACAGAAGGTAAAAGTTTATCATCTAATGTTATTAATTTTTGATATTGACCCCAATCTTCACATACCCTTATTACCTCTGGTATTTCAAATTTAAACCTACAGCATAATAAAAATGGATTATAATCATTCATCATTATTTTTTTTAATGAAAAATTTTGATAAATATTTCTTCTTTTTTCGGTATTAATTCCTTTTTTTTTCCACTCTCTTAATGTCTGCATATCAATTCTTATACTAAAGCCATTGTAAAGCATAAACCTGTTTGCCAAACCATTTAAACGAGTTTTTATCATTGAAGGGTTTGATACTTTAAACCCGGCTACTTTACCCATTTTTTCAAAAACCTTATCTGGTGAGTTAAATAGATGTGAATAATCAAATATTTTTACATTATTGAAAACATTTGAATATAATTTGTACAAAGAATATATTTTTGCTCTTTCAACAATGAATTTTCTTGAAAAGTTTTGTAAATCATCTTCAATAATTTTTTTGGGTAAATATTCAAAACAATTATTATCATTTAAAGCTAAAGTTTTCAGAGAATTATAATGATTCATTTTCCAGTGATATCTCCATCCATTCATTGTATTTGGAAAAGACCAATCACCCACAATTCTTGCTAACTGTCTATTCAATTCAGATTTATAAACGGCATTTAAATCACGAACTGGAAAAAAAATGACTTTTATGCCTAAAATATTTTGACATGCTTTGAGAAAATCAACGTTCCTCTTTGAATTCAATGGATAGATTAAGTTTCTTCTCAAAGAATGGAAAACAATACCTGATATTGCATTTGGATTTTGAATTAATTCCATCTTTAATTTTTTTTTCATTTTATAAAGTGGAGATTTATATCTTCTTTTTAAGAAAGATTTTACAACATAATCAAATTCATATCTCGAAGGCATGATGATATCTGATTGGATTTTTAAGTTGATATAAAAAAATTGGCTTGCAACTCTTCCAGTATTCAAAACCATAAAAGACATTAAAGATTTCTCCTAATCTTATTCTCAACAGCTTTAATTAAAGATTTCCAATATTGGAGATTGCCACTTTTCTTTGTTTTCCAATAAAATACACCGGAAGAATACATATGTGTCATTATTGGTCTATTTCTATATGTAAATAGTTCAAAATCTTTCGCAATTGCAGCATACTCAAGCTTTCCATCTTTAATAAAATCGGCCTGATAGGGAGATTCAAAAATAACTGTACGGAATTTATTGGCAACGCATTCATTTATTATTTCCATTCCTGTATCTGGGGATGTGATACCAGTACTTTTTTCTAGAATGAAACATAATTTTCTTAGTAAATGGAATTTATTTAATATATGTTTATTTGCAACCCCGCCTAAACGAATTATTTTCCTCACGATACTATTATATATTCTTTCAGAAAATGATGGAAATGGGGAAAAAAGTTTTTTCATTTTTTTAATTAACTCTGTTTGAAAGAACATAAAAACAACACTTGGATATTTGTGAACCTTACCAATTTTCCATTGTGGATATGGAGCGCCTAGAATTGTCTTGGGATCTTTTTCCAATTGACTTGTGCAAAATGTATCCCAATTACACTCAAAAATATGAATATCGGGGTCGACAATTAATGTATACTTAGTTTTTATACTTTTTAGACCTAAATCTAAACCCATTGCATGTGACTTAGACCTTTGTCTAGTTTTTTCATTATTACAAATAATGTTTACGTTAGGTGAGTTATTAAAATCAACATATAGTTTCCTATCTTCTCCACAAGAATTATCCACAATTAAAAATTGTAATTTTTCTTGGTTATTGGCCTTTTCAATAAGATTAGAGAATAATCTTTTTAGATGGTTTGAAGAGAAATAACTGACTGCAAGAATTGTAATTTTTTTTTTGTCAAGATTCATCATAATAAATTATCGATATCCTTCTCTAAGGCTATAATTTTTTCTGGTAAAATAATTTCCTCACCTGAGCTGTTTTTACTTATAGTTTTATCAACAAACTTATTAACAATTTTTGGCTCGAAAGAACACGATAAAAAACTAAACATATTTTTAAAATTCTCTTCTGGTATTTCAAGAATGTTTTCAAATGACATATAAAAAGTAGCAATATTATTTTTACTGCAAAAATCAAGTGCCCTTTTGGTATATGAAAACCAAAGTTCTAGTCCTTGATTCAATGGGAGTTGGTTTCTTGCAGTCAAAGATCTTGCTACGGAGATTGCATCTCTAGTAATAAAAATTATTTTAATTTCTTTTTCAAGATCCATTTCAGAAAAAATTTCCATCCAATTTTCAATAGTAAGACAAGTACGTGGATCTTTCCATCCCCAGTTTTGATAATTATCCTGATTATATTTAATCAGTTTTTTCATCTTATTCTTATGGCCATCTTTTAACTCAGATTGGGGTATTTGGGGATTGTAGCTTTTAACATCATAACCATTAAAACTTAAAATCCTATCATTAATTAACCTGAAGTCATAATTCTCATAAAATCCCTTTGGGTTTTGAGGCAATGGCCTAGGCCAAAAGTTTTCATAATTCCCCATAATTATGTTATTTAAATGTAATACCCCAGAGACGGTTGAAGTACCACTACGATGCATTCCTAATACAATTACTATCATTTGTAGTAATTTTTTTTAAACCCCACAAAAGAGTCCTGATTAAAAATAAATCTCCTTATATATGCTTGTAAGAATCCAATACCATATCCGAATATTTGCGCTGGTATTACAAAAAGTAAAATAGGGAAAATAAAAAAGTCATTTTTTTTTATAGCACCAAAAAAGGATAACATTAACAATGGTGTGATTAAGATAAGAAAGATTTCATAAATCATAAAATTATTTATAAAGAGGAATATTACTAATGCTATACAAATAAAAATAGATAATGATGGTAGAAAGTGAATGGGCTCAAGCATTGAAGAATCAATTTTCCCCAGGTTTATACGAGCCACCCCCCAATTAAATACTTGCTTGAAAAATTGCTTAATTGTTGTTCTTCTTCTATGATATACTTTTGCATTCAGCAAAAATTTTACACGAGCTCCTGTTTTAATTATTCGGTTACTAAACTCGATATCTTGACCGTGCCTAAGATTTATAAAACCACCTATCTCATTATACAATGATTTCTTTATTCCCATATTATGTGTCCTAGGAAAAAATTTAGAAATCATTTTTTCGCTGTGACCTCTCATACCACCAGTTGTTATGAAAGACGTCATTGCGAAATCAATTGCTTTCTGCAGTCTAGTGAAGTCTTCTTTTGCAGAATCTGGACCTCCAAATGCATCAAATGAATCTTTTTTATATTCTTCATAAATTATTCTTATCCAGTCATAATGTGCTTCACAATCTGAATCAATAAATAAGATAAGGTCTCCTTCAGCATTTTTTAATCCATGATTTCTCGCAGACCCTGGACCCTGATTATCTTGAGTTATAAATTTAATTTTAAATTTGGAATCATTTTGCCATTTTCTCACTGTTTCTGCTGTAGCATCTGTAGAACCATCATCTGATATAATAAATTCAAAAATATCATCACCAATGGATTGTTCTTTTAAAGATTTGTAAAGATGGTGTAATTCTTCAATACGATTATATGTGGGAGTAACAATGCTAATTATTGATGTATGCCTAGACATCTTATTTTATTGGTCAACAGAAATAAATTGACGTATACGGTTTTCTTGCCTTTGCTGCGAAACAGCTATCATTTCACCAATCAGTCCAATGGAAAAAAACCAAAGGCCTAAAATAAATGACATAGCACCAAAAGTGATTAGTGCAAAATGTTTCTGAAAATTATTCCCTAAAATGAATTTTTTATATAATACTACTATTTCAGCACTCGTCCCTATTAAAATAAAAAGCAAACCAAAAAATCCAAACAAGTGTAACGGACGTTGTGTATATCTGTTTAAAAATAAAATTGTAATTAAATCAAAAAATCCATGGAAAAGTCTTGAACCACCATATTTTGTAACACCAAACTCCCGTGCTCTATGATTTACAATGATTTCAGTGACCTTGAATCTTTTTTGTCCAGCTAATGCAGGGATATATCTATGTCTACCACCATATATATCAATTGACTTTACAACAGATCTTTTATACCCTTTTAAACCACAATTAAAATCATGAATCTTTACGCCAGTAAAAATACGAGTAACAAAATTAAAAATCTTTGAAGGCAAACGTTTATTTAGTGGATCTAACCCATTTTTTTTCCACCCTGATACCAAGTCCCAACCTTCATTTAGCTTATTAACAAGATTTATTATTTCAGCAGGGTCATCTTGCAAATCAGCATCCATCGTAATTATATGCTTGCCCCCAGCAATTTTAAATCCTTCGCTCAATGCAGCTGATTTACCAAAGTTTCTATAAAATTGGATAAGTTTGAATTTTTTTCTAGTGGAACATAAATCAATTAACCATTCCGTTGAGCCGTCAGTAGAGCCATCATCAATAAAAATAACCTCCCATTCATCATAGGAATCAAGGTTAACGATTAACTCATCTAACAAGATAGGTAATGATTCAAGTTCATTTAACACAGGAATAACAATAGATATTTGCATATCAGTAATTTAGTAATCTCCAAAACTTTTTCATATTTATGTCTTCAACATTCATTTTCCTTGATTTAAAATCAATTAAAACAGACTCCATTGTTTGCCTGTTATAAAATTCAACACCTCCTATAGTTTTACCATTGTAATTACTACGTTTTTTATCAAATGAAAGTTCAATATTCTTTGTAATAGTGCGAGGTAAATCTTTTAAGTTCTTTTTATACTCTGGTTCTACCCCCCAAAACATTTTAGTCATATCACTAGGCTTCAATATTGTTAATAGAGGAAAGATGTTAATAATATCTTCTTGATTATATTGTTTATTTTCCATAAGGTTTCTTGCAGTTATAGAAGATGGAGTTATCCATATTAATAGAGATTTCCTACCTAGAATATCTGCAAATTCCAAAAATGTACTATCCCTTTGAGATTTAAATGAGAATAATAATTTCCCTTTTAACTCGCCTTTTGAATCCAAGACACCCCTACCTGTACAGGATTTGTATTCTTCTGTGTATTCAAGATATGTCTTATTCTTTACAAATAATCTTTTTTTTGGTAGAGCACATCCTGAAAACATAAAAAAAAAGATAATTATATGATGCAGCATTCAATCCTTTTGCTCAACCTGAAGAACCTCTCCTGTACTAGCTTCAGCTTTAACCCTAATAACTTCATCTAAATGTTCCTTTATTGTAATATTACTAGAGTCAATACTGAGTGATTCTTTAATATAATGCAGTGCTTTATCATAAAAATCCATTTTAAAATATATCCATCCTATCGTATCAAGGTAAGCTGCCGATTTGGGCTCTAATCTAATTGCAATTTGTGCTAATTCTAGCGCTAGGTCTATTTTATGGTTTCTCTCAACCAAGCTGTATGCATAATTATTATAGGCTTGAGCATCAGTGCTATCACTAGATATTAAATCTAAATAAAGTTTATCTGATTTATCCCATTTCCCTGTTGAGTCATAAATCAATGCTAGGTTATGTTTTGTATTCCTAGATTGTGGATATATTTCTAATGCTTGTGAAAGATGTACTTCTGAGCTATCATATTTTTTTAATTGGTAATATGCAATTCCCAACAAATATTGAAAAGTAAAATCTTGTCTAAATTTATCAGAATAAGGTTTTAAAACTGATATAGCTTCTTTAGGTTTTTTTCCACCCATTGCCATAACAGCATTATTTATAAAACCTCTGGGATCATCCGGATACTTTTCTAGTATTTTATGATTGTATAATATTGCTTCTTCATTTTTACTTTGATTAATTAAAAGTGTTACTAAACGATGTAATAAATCAATACTATTACTATCAATCTCTAGGGCAGAGTATATCATTTTCAAAGAAAGTTCTGGTTTATCTAATTCTTCATACAGAGCACTTTTTTGAATAAAAATATCTATTGATTTACCTTGAATCAATTGAATCTCATTTAAAATTTCTAAAGATTTGTCATATTGTTTTTTAAAAAGTGAAAGATCTTTCATTGTTTCAAGAATGTCAAGATTTTCTGGATTATCATTCAATAATATTTCACATACTTCTTCTGCACGAGTGTAATTACCAGTAGTTAATGCAATCTTTAGGGCCTGCTCTAAACCTGCCACTGCCAAAGGATTAACTTCATATCCTTTAATGTAATAATCAATAGCAGAATTCCAATCACGTTTAATTCTGTATAAATCAGCTAATGTAAAAATATAATCAATATTATTTAAATCTAAATTATGTAGCCTTTTATATGTAAGCTCAGCATCGTCATATTTTCTTTGGTTAAGATATAACTGACCTAAAATTTCCAGAGCTTCTTTTTCATTTGGATTTAAAGCTAAAGCGATATTTAAATGGTCTTCGGCGCGTTCTTCTTTGCCAAGCCTTCTGTAACCATCAGCTATTGAGACGTGAATTGTCGATGCATTTGGATCGAGCTCAATTGCTTCCTGAAACTCGAGAATAGCTAGTGCATAATTCCCCTGGTTCATAAGAAACTCACCCTGCATAAAATGATATAAAGCAATTTCTTTATTTTCTATATCATCTGCAAAAACAAAGCAAGATATTAAAATGAGGATATGTATTATCTTTGGTTGAGATTTAATCATTTGTCTTAATTTCTTTATCATGAATTGTTATGCCATTACCACCACGCTGCTTCGTTGCATACATTTCTTGGTCTGCTATCTCAATCAGTTGCCTTATGTTATCCGAATGAGTAGGATATTCAGCCATTCCACCTGATATTGAGAGTCTCGTATCCACACCTTCAAAAGAAAATTTATAATCTGCAATATTATCTACAATCCTTTGAGCAACAATATTGGACATCTCAGCAGTTGTATTTATCAATATTATTGCAAATTCCTCACCACCGTAACGTGCTACAACATCAACAGCACGAACATTATCTATCATTATTTTGGCAACAGTTTGAATGACATAATCACCATATTGATGACCAAGTGTATCATTTACTTTTTTAAACTTGTCTAAATCAAACATCATAACAGCCATCTTTTGTTGAAAGCGTGCTGCGCGCTGGATTTCATCATTAAACCTTTCCTTAAATGTTTGGTGATTTAAAAGCCCTGACAATCCATCGTGAGTAGCATTATTATGAATTTTTTCATACTCATATCTCCAGTGAAGAGCAGTACCCATAACCTGTCCAATAAGAGATAAATCATCTAGATTCAAATCTGAATGGGTACTTTTTTCCTTAGATTCTAAAATAATCGATCCCCTACTCTCATCTTCAATAATAATTGGCACACCAACAACAGATTTGAATTGATATTCTGATGATTCAGAAGATTTAAATCTGAACAAATTTTGGTATGATTGTTTCCAATCATTTGTCATAAATGATGAACCAGTCACAATGGGTAAGCCATGTAAGGAACTATTAGTAGGAAAATCACTACCTTCATTAAACTCATCTTTTTCTCCATCGCATAATTTTATAATTGAAACAACACCTTTGTCATATTTCCTTCTGTTTTCACTCTCTTTCTTCAATGACATTGTCATTCTATCGTATTTAAAAAAAGTTCGTATCAGGTATTTAAATTGATTAAATATTTTTTGAGAATCAGATTTAAAATCAGAATTAGATAAAATATCTAAAATAAATGATTTTGTATCTTCACCTATTCTGTGTTTATCAAGACTTTCTAAAGTATCTAAACTCATTGACACAAACTGTGCCAATGGACCATATAAATTCATTTCATCTTCTGTAGCATCATTGAAATGATCAAAACGTGTTAGAATGAAACCCACTGTATTATCATATAAATTAATTGGATTAAATATGGCGCATTCACTCCCTCTCCAATTATTACCTAAAAAAATCTCTCCCCATAAATCAGGCTGTTCTTTTTGATGCAGTTTTTTCCTTTCAAAAATCAATTTTCTGATTGAAATATTTTCAGTAGATATATTTTCAGAAAATTCGCTGTCACTGCCCTTTTGCAAGAAAAAACAATTTTTCTGGGGATCCGCTATGAAAATAGCTGATTTTGAATTGGGATTAATTTTTTGTATTGTATCAAGAACTAGAGATGTTAGAGAATTATAACTATCAGCTGCTGTTTCTTTTGGGTTAATGGATTTTAATTCTTGGTTCTGGTTTTTTTCTAAATCATTTGTGATATTTAACATCTTATTATGCATCATCAATAATATAACTGTCATTATAATAGTTACATATTTTAAAAAGAAACCAATCTTTGGGAATGAGTCAGGTATAATTGCCTGAAATAATAATAATAAACACAAAACAATTAATGTATTCGTGAAAGATTTTGAACTTACCATAGATGACATAATTACATAATATTCTTGCAGATAAAATTAGCAAGGTTCAATGGTGATTAAAACTTGTTTACATATTTAATACTTAATTAATCATTAACCAAATGTATTTTGCTTGAGAAATCTTTTTTTTGTGGTTTTAATGAGTCATGCTTTATCGAATCTTTTGGTGTATTCAATCTATTTTGTTCATCCAAATCTGCTATATTTATTTTATCAACAGGTTCCATTTTTTTTTCTGGGGTTTGGTTTGTGTAATTAACATTTTCCGTCAATTTCTTTGATGTGTATAACTGGATGCATAGAAAAATTAATGAAGCAAATAAACCACTCAAGATTGTAGCATGAATGGGGGTAAAACCTAAAATTGTTCCTTTATTATATTTTCGATTATTTTCTTTTTTTAGAATATTAATTTTTTTTAATAATTGAGCATTGAATTTCTTATTAACCTTTGACTTCGGTAAAGTATTTAACAATTCAACATTTGATTCAATTGATGAAATCATATTCTTTGCTTCTGGATTTTCATTTAAATAAGAATCGAATTCTTTTCTTTTTGACAATGATAATTTATTTTCAATATAATCAGATATCGAATCTTCAAATTGATAGCGGTTCATATCTAATATCAACTCCTTATGTATTCTTTTATTTCTTTTAATTCCACTCTAAGCTGCAATCTTGCTCTATTTATTCGGGATTTAACTGTTCCTAATGGCAAACTTACAATTTCACTAATATCATCATATGATAATTTCTGTATGTCTCTAAGAATAATTATCAATCTAAAATGTTCGGGCAAGTTATTTATTGCTTTTTCAATTTGATTCATAACAAATTCGTTGTTCATACCTTGTTCTACACTTTCCTGAATAGCTGGGATATCATACTGTGTCTCTTTTTTAGTCATATGACTTAAATATGTTATTTTCCTTCTTTTTATTTTCCTTAATTCAGTATTTGCCAAATTTCGAGCAATCGTATAAAGCCACGTAGAAAATTTTGCAATCTCTTTATAATAATGTTTCTTTTGATATAACTTTATCATAGTTTCTTGGACAATATCCTCTGATAACTCAGAATCGCCTAAGAAATAGTAAACAAAATTATATAATCTATCCTTATACCGATTAACGAGCTCAACGTAGGCAGCTTCATCCCCTTTTTGAAATAGCTTAATAAGTTCTTCATCAGAATATATGAATTTTGACTGCTTATTTAGTGACATAGCTGATAAACTGGACAAGTTCTGTTTCATCATTTGTGTAAGTTGTTTTTTGTCTTTTATCAATTTCCCCTAAAAAATTGAGAATTTGAGTTACTTCTTCTAATTCAAAATTTCGTGAGAAAATTGGAATTCTCTTTTTTATTGATGGCGGTAAAGCCCTATAACTATTGTAACCACTAAAAAGTTCCCTTTTAATTAAAAAAAATAAAATTTCCTGAAATAACAAGTGCAAGGGTATCAAAAGCGATAACATAGACTCATTTTTTGAAATAATATTCTTACCTAATGTTATTGATTTAGAATATTTCTTTGAACCTAAGGCTAACAAAAATTCCCATCGTTTTCTCTCACGCTTCCAAATAGTAAACTTCATTATGTCATCAATTTGTATCTCATTAGATTCGCCTAGAAATAAACAAATTTTTTCTATCTCATTTTCTAAATGTCCTACACTATCCCCTGCTATATCGATTAATGCTTGTTTGACATAATCATCCGAGTATTTTCCTTTTTTTTTCATCAAATAACTAACCCATTTTTTTAAATCTTTATCAAATGGAGTTCGAACATCAATTGGAATAATTGCTTCTTCAATTTTATTTATAAATGTTGATTTTAATGTCCAATCATCATTGACTAGAATGATTAAATAATCGCTACTAGGTTTTTTGCAAATACTTAAAATATCAGATAATGATTTACCTTTCATTTTTTGAGGATTACGAACAATGAAAATCTTTTTATTTGAAAAAAGGTCACGAGTACTAATTTTATCAACGATATCTTTACCACTCATATAGTCTGGTGATAGAAATATTTTTTCTACAGGATCAGTAACAAAATATTTTGAAGATACATAATCAATAAAAAAATTCTGTAAATAGTAGTCATCGCCCTTTAAAAAGTAAATCGGGTGAATAATACCTTTATCTATGTCATTAATTATTTGCCTAAGATTTATCATATTCAACACGACTAATAATATAGACAGCAAAAAATGCTAAAATAAAGCTTGATAATCTTTCTGAAACCATTGCTTTTAATTCTGGAACGTTAGCCCATATAATTGTTGTTAAGAAACCAATAACCAATCCACAGATAACTCCCTTCCTAGTTGTTTTCTTCCACCAAAGCGTAAGCACAAGTGCAGGACCAAAAGCAGCACCAAGACCACTCCATGCATAACTAACAACGCTGAAAATATTTTTGCCCATTAATTCAGAATATAAAGCAATGCCAAGGGCTATTAAACCAAGAATTATTATAACAAAACGACTGATTTGCACTAATACACTTTCCGAAACTGGTAATTTTAGATATTGGTGCAAAAAATCCTCTGTTATCGCTGAGGTAGAGACCAACAATTGAGAGTCTGCAGTTGACATCATTGCTGCAACAGCACCTGAAATAAATAATCCAGCAACAATTGGATGTAAAACCTTACTTGCTAATAATGGCATAGCTTTTTCAGGATCGACTAATTGAAAATATTCCGGGCCAAAATGTAATAGTGCAACAATACCAACAAAAAATGCGCCTATAATTCCTGGGATTGCCCATATGATAGCTATTTTTCTTGCAATACCTATTTCCTTTGTGCTGCGAATAGCCATATACCTAATAACTAAATGAGGCTGTCCCATATATCCTAAACCCCAACTTAAACCACCTAATAAAATTGCTAATGCTTCAAAACCTGTCTTACCACTAAATATTTTATGGTTTTGGTTGCTAAATACTATATTGGCTTTTTCAAGACTACTGGTTATGGAAAGGTTTGAATCATATATTTCTATAAAACCTGCAATGGGAAGAATGACTAACGTCCCGAGCATCAGTATACCTTGTGCTAAATCAGTCCATGCTACAGCTAAAAATCCACCTAAAAGGGTGTACAAAATAATTATAGATGCACCTAATGTAATACCAATCCATGAATCTAATCCAAATAATGAATTTAGGACCTTCCCAGATGCATGAAATTGTGCAGAAACGTAAAATAGAAAGAAAAAAGCAATCACAAAAGATGAAAATAACCTAATAACATTAGATTTATCATTGTATTTCCTGTGAAAATATTCTGGAATGGTCAATGTTTGATATTTTTCAGTTTCCTCCCTGAGCTTTTCTGCAATGAGATACCAAGAACTAATAATACCGATAATAATACCAATAACAGACCATATCTCGCCCATTCCTATTGTAATTGCTGCTCCAGGTAATGCTAATAACAACCAAGCAGATTCACCAGAGGCTCTTTCAGAAAAAGCTGTAACCCAAGGGCTTAAATTTCTTCCAGCTAATAGATAATCTTCCTGTGTTTTAGAATACCTGTATGTTAACACACCAATGGATAGGAGGAAAAATAGATAAATGATAAAGATAAAGTTAATTAAATCCATTTGTACACATTCACAATAGCACCTATAATTAAACAATAAACTCCAAAATAATGGAATTTTCCATCCTCTAACCATCCTAGCAACCACTTCAAAGCTAAAATACCAACAATAAAAGAACTCACAAATGCAGATAATGATGTAAAAAGTTCCATTTGAAAATTATTATCTAAATCAATTGCAGTTAAAATACCTGCACCACCAATAATAGGAATAGCCAGTAAAAAGGAATATCTAGCTGCTATTTTTGAGTCTAAGCCCAACATCAATCCACAACTTATTGTCATCCCACTTCTTGAAACACCTGGAATGATGGCTATCGCCTGCGCAAATCCAATAAGAATTGAAATTATTATATTCTGTTTTTTGTTACGAATTTTAAAAAAGTAAGAACAAATTAGAACTATTCCAGTGAACATTAATGCAGAAGCAACTACAATATTATTATCAAAAAGTGATGTCAATTCATCTTTCAATCCAAGACCGATAGCCACTGCGGGCATAGTTCCAATAGTAACAAAGAAAAGAAATTTTTGGGTCTGTTTAGACCTCAAAGAAAAAAGAAGGCTTTTAATATCATTATAAAATACAACTAATATACTACAAAGAGTTCCTATGTGTACTAAAATTTCAAATTCATTACCTGGTTGTTTTATTCCAAGTAATTCTTGTGCGAGTACTAAGTGACCAGAACTACTAATCGGAAGAAATTCAGTAAATCCTTGAATGATACCTAGAATAACTCCTTCTATAAAATTCATATTATCAAATATTATGGATTAAAAATCTTCTTTCTTGATTTTGAATTAGGTTCCTCAATACCAATCATTCCAAACATCCTCCCTGCGTTTTCACCATCCCTTCTATATGAATGATATTTTTCAGTATTGCAGAAGGTACATTCTTTTGATGTTTTAATATTTACTTTACTCATACCTAATTCAACTAAGTTATTTAAAGCATAATTTTGTAAATCTACGAAATATTTTCCTAATTTAATTTTATGTAAAACAAATTTGGAATGAAATTTTTCTATAATATCATCTTTTATTTCAAAACAACATTTTTGAATAGATGGTCCAATGATGACTTCGAAATCACTCAAATCATATTTATTTCTATTTAATACTTTTTCAGATTTTTGAAGTATGCCATTTACTAAGCCTCTCCAACCCACATGGAGAAGTCCAAAAACATTTTCCTTGTAATGCGCAAAGAAAACTGGCATACAATCTGCCACTTGTATGGAACAAACATTTTGAGCATTACTTGTAAAGACCCCATCACACTTTTGTTTTAATCCTGGTTTATTACAAAAAGTAACATTGATAGAGTGAGTTTGAATTGGTATAATTAATTTCTGGTAGTTAAATCCCAGCTTTCTTGCAAAAATCATTCTTGAATTATCAAGATTAATTGGAAAAGATTTCAATGAGAATCTAGCTTTTATATTCGGATTACTAAAATCACTATCCAATCGCATCCATAATGGATTATCGTTTGATTTTGGTAATTGTTTTGCCATCATAAATAATGCCATTCTTAAGGGAATTATCAGAGTATTCTATGATAATTGTTGCACCATTTTCATTATTATTATATCCTTGAAATCTAATTGAAGTATGATTACCATCATAGCTATCATAATTTTTTAATTTTTCAATAAAATGGTTGCGTTTTTTTATTCCAGACTCAATGATTGAATAAATAAATGAAATATGGTCTTTTCCTAAAGAATAATAATTAGTAAAAGAATCTTGCTTCCCATTAATAATTGCAGAATTCACATCAGAAATTATTCGCATACCATTGATATGTGGTCCAATAACTTCTTGATTTAATAAGGGCATATCTAACCAGTTTTCATTTACAAATAATTTTGTTTTCAAGTTGTAAAGTGGTAATTGGGTACCGATATATGTCAATTCATCAGGCCTAATTGGCATATATAGTGCTTCAATAGTTTCAAGAATGACCTTAGCGGAATCTTTTGCATCCATTTCATCTTCTTCGTTTTGAGATGGAGGAAGTTGGAAAAAATCTGCTACATCGACATCGAATAAAGCATCAAGACTATCAATCTCTAAATTTAATGACAAATCATCTGGTTCATCTTCTGGAACTAAATCCCATGCTGCTCTACGAATATTGGTTAATTGTCTTGAAACATCTTCTGGCTTACCAATATACCATTCTATCCTTATAGGATCAACACCAAGTTGAAAACATTCTTCTAAAAAATAATCTGTAGAGGATTTTATTTTACCATCTCCTGGCGATAATACACCAATACTTTTCAATCCTAATTCTTTTATTATAATTTGGGCAGTTCTCTTAGCAATGATTTCTGAGGATGGTGATAAAAAGTAAAGATTCTCAGAAATTTCAGCAACTCCAGATAGGTTAGTTTTTGGAACTAAAATTGGTAATCCGACTTCTAATCCAGATAATGATAAAACTTCTTCATTTGTCATAGGTCCCAATAAAGCTAAAATATCTATATTCTGCGATAAACCTCTAACAATCTTGAGAGCTTTAATACCTGAGCCACTTGAATTATAGACTTGCAATCTTATGTGATTTGATAACGAAGGAGAAGTCAAGTAAGCTGTTAGTCCTAATAAGTATGATAGACCTTTATCCTTGTCAACACCGGATAGTGGCAAAATTACTCCAAAGGTCTTAGGATGATAAATTTGTTGATCTTTTATTGCATCTACTAAACTACCAAAAATACCAGAATAACCTCCTGGTAATTTAAAAGTGTCAATACCGTTTATGATTAATTCTAAATCGTCCCTATTCCCGTATGTCCATGCATTGTATGATTTTGTTAGATTAAGTATTTCTCTATTAAACTCATCCCTTTCTATAAATGATAATCTCTCCAAAATATCATCGGATACACCAAGTGCTATACAGCTACGTATTCTTTCATCAATATCATTTTTATAAACAAAATCTTCAATTAATGGTCTAGATTGTAAAAAAAATTTAAATGCTTGCGATATTTTTTCTTGAGTCAATGCAATATCCCCTAATAAAATATATACATCAACTTCATAAGGTGAATTAGAATAATTTGTTAATATAGATTTACAAACGCGTTTCGCATTCTCATATTTTCCTATTTGGTATTGAGATTTAGCCATCATCAATTGCGCACAAGGGTCACGATAGTCTCTATCATTAATCAAAATTTTCTTAAACTGATTTTCTGCAATGAAATATCTACCCTCTTTATATGAATTGACAGCCAAATTAAATTTTTCGTAGTATGAAAGTGTGTCATACTGATTAGAGAATACTAGGCTAACAAAAAATATGAAGTATTTTATTGGGCTAAAAAATTTATTAAATAAGTAAGTGATATCAATAGTAGGCATAAACTTTTATTTATTTGCTTATATAACTTAATATACCATATTCAAATTGGTAATATATTTTATTCCCGTTGCTACCCCAGTATACCCATTGCTCACCTATCCCATGTCTACTTGATGTTATATTTATCTCATTTGGATTCCCAATGGAAATCCTTACTTGCCTATCTATCATCCCTATTTCAATTTCGTTATTAATAATTTTTTGTATAGTCAATGACCCCCAAGACTTTGGAAGTGGATTAGACAAGTAATAGTGGTCTTGAACTCCAACACGACCTTCCTCACCATTAAACCTAACAAATCCAATTGCACCTAATTGATTTGATATTTTTAACCAGACTGGATAATCTGAAAAACTATTTTGAAAGGACAAATAATCCTCGACCATAACTTTTTCAAAACGTCTGAACTGATAGCCTGATTTGGTAAAAAAACTTGTCCTATCATAGGTATTGTTTAACCAAATGTATTTTCCAATCATAGCTTTCGCTTTTTGTAATACATCATCAAATAAAAAATAGCTTGGAATGGTATCTTTTTGATTGGATTTAGATTGTATTAACATTTTAAATCGCTTCTTTCTTTTATCCTCAATTACAAGATAATCATTTTTAAATGTTTTATGTGTACCAACAATTATAAAATCTTTATCAAGAAATTTATAGTAAGGTGTAAATCGCGTTTTATGAGTTTTTGACCATATCTTATTAAAATTGTCTGTCTTTTTATAATCATCACCAAGTTCAGAAAAGAGGAACCTTTTTCCTGTCCATTGATTAGGAAAGGTTTTGATTGTACCATTTGCAAAATAGGAGCATGAAATTAAAAGAAAGATTAAGGAAGGAGTGTAAAGATAAAATATTCTTATCATCCTAAAAACATTTAGTCAACAGGTTTTCCGTTTTTCCATACTCCTACCCTTTTATCACCATTAGGATAAGTGAACGTCCCTTGACCATTCATCGTTCCATCCTTGAACTCTCCAACATATTTATTACCATTTTCATATGTAAAAACACCAATTCCACTTCTTTTCCCATCAATAAATTCTCCAATATACATATTACCATTTTTAAAACTATATACACCTTGCCCGTCCATAACACCCATTACAAATTCACCTTCATATTCATTCCCATTTTTATATGAGTATTTTCCTTTACCGTGAAATTGATCATCCTGCCATTGGCCTTCATATATATCCCCATTTGAATATTTACAAATACCTTCACCATCTCTATGCCCTGAATCAAACATACCAACATACACATCCCCATTTGAAAAATAATAAGTGCCATCACCATTAATTTTCCCATCAAAAAAAGCTCCCTCAAAATAACTACCATTTGAAAATCTATAAATACCTTCTCCTTTAATTTTATCTTTTTCCCAATCTCCATCGTATTCATTGCCATCCACATATATATACTTGCCCTTCCCGTGTTTCATGTCATCTTGCCAGTTTCCATCATAAATATCACCTATCGATGAAGTAAAAACACCTTTACCATTTCTCTTACCCAGTTTCCAGTCTCCATCATAAACATCACCTATTGTGGATGAGTAGGTTCCTTTCCCATCAAAAAGTCCACCTTTAAATCCACCTGAATATTTAATTCCTTCCGTAATTAATACAGCCGTACCTTCACCTTCTTTTCTATCATTCTTCCAATGACCATCATATGTATTACCGCTTGAGTAAGTGATTTTACCCTTCCCATTCCTGAGCCCTCTTTCCCAATTACCACTATAGATATCACCATTAGGATAAATATTTTTCCCCAAACCAGTTTTTAAATCATTTTCCCAATCTCCTTCATAAGTATTTCCTTTTTTGTCAGTAATCAAACCATATCCGTTTTTTAATCCATTTAACCACTGTCCTTCATAAACATCTCCATTCTCATAATGATACTTCCCCTGACCATTTCTTGAATTATTCATCCACATTCCATCATACTTTTCACCAGTACTGTAAGTCAAAACACCTCTTCCTTCTCTTTCGTTTTTTACCCATTGTCCAATATATTGGTTTCCATTATCATATTTCATTTGACCTTCACCCTCCATATAGTCTGATACCCAATCCCCATTATAGTCATCACCATTAGTAAATTTCATTTTACCTTTCCCATGCCTAAGGTCGTTTTTCCAATACCCAACATACTCCTCGCCATTCGAAAAAATCATTTTCCCATTACCATTACGGCTATCCATCATCCAATCCCCTTCGTATGTATCACCGTTTACATACTTAAATATTCCTTCTCCATTAAACTTATTTTCTTTCCACTCTCCTACATAACGAGTACCTTGAAAAAAAAGTGGTTTACCATCATAATTTTTATCTTTTTTCTGACCAACAAATGAATAAGTTCCTTTACCATATCTTTTTCCATCAATCCAATCTCCGCTGTAACGATGCCCAACTATATCAGTATAAGTTCCAATACCATTCATCTTATCGTTTGCCCAATCTCCATTATATTTATCACCATTTGAATATTCTATTTTGCCTTGACCATTTTTTAAATCGTCTTTCCAATCACCATTATATTTTTCATTATCTTTCGTTATAAAAGAGCCCTTGCCATATCTCATACCATTAATCCATTCTCCATCGTATACATCACCATTTGAATATTTATAGATTCCCATACCCAATATTTTATTTTTACTCCAACCACCTTCATAAATATCACCATTTGAATATTCCATTTTACCTTGACCATCTCTCATGTCATTTATCCAATTCCCAAAGTAAGTAGCTCCATTACTATATGTTTGTTTTCCTTGACCATTTTTCAAGTCTTTAGACCATATTCCATCATATTCATCTCCCATTGCATATTCCATTTTACCTTGACCATCTCTCATGTCATTTATCCATTCTCCATCATACCTGTCACCATTAGAGTATTTCTGAACTCCATCACCACTACGTAAATTACCAGACCATAACCCTGCATACCTTGCACTATCTATTGTATTTAAAATTCCATGTCCTTGTTTTTCTCCTTTTAACCAATTCCCTATATATTCATCACCATTTGAATAAATATAAGTTCCTTTACCATTATATTTATTTTTTTTCCAGTTACCATCATAAATATCTCCATTTGCATATGAAAATTTTCCAACCCCGTGGTACATACTATTATCCCACTGCCCATCATATTTATTTCCTTCTAAATCATTAAATGTTCCTAGTCCATACATTTTCCCATCTAACCAATTACCAACGAATCTTTTCCCATCTGAAAAGGTGAATACTCCCTTGCCTTCAATCCTATCATCAATGAAAGTACCAATATAATTTTTCCCATCTGCAAAGGTGAAATCACCCTTTCCTTCTTTTTTATCATGTTTCCAATTACCCAAATAATTGTCCCCATTTGCATAGTAGTATTCTCCATGACCATGTTTCTTTCCATTTTCCCAATTACCAACATATAAATCACCATTAATATATCTGAAAGTACCCTTCCCATTTCTTCTACCATCTAAAAATTTTCCTTCATAAAGGTTCCCATTTGCGTAATAGTATATTCCATAGCCAGTGCGCCTATCATTCTTCCATTCACCATCATATCTATTCCCATTTGAAAAAGTATACATACCTCTACCATTCATTCTACCATGAACCCATTCTCCTTGATAGGTCTCACCTATAGATGATTTAAAGATTCCCTGTCCATTAAGTTTCCCATCAGTAAATGTTCCTTTATAATAATTTCCATTTGCTGAGCTGTAAATTCCTTTTCCTTCAATCCTATCATTCTTCCATTCACCATCATATTCATTACCATTTGCAAAAACGTAAGATCCTTTTCCGTGCATTTCACCTGATTTAAAATCACCTTTGTAAAAATCACCATTTTCATAACTATATGTACCAAAACCTTCCATTGAACCATTATTCCATTGTCCTTTATATTCTGCTCCAGATGAAAATGTAAATGTACCCTCACCATGTTTAGTGTCATTTTTCCATTGCCCATCATACACATTACCGTTAGGATAAATAAATTTTCCCAATCCATTTTTTATTCCATCCCAAAAATCGCCTTTATAAACATTACCATTTTTGAAAGTATATATACCTCTCCCTGTCCGTTTCCCATTTAAATGTTCACCTATATATTTCTCTCCATCTGTATATGAGAATGTACCCTCACCATTTTTTTTCCCATTCTTGAACTCGCCCTCATAAACATCACCATTTTTAAACTTATAAATTCCCTTACCATTGCTTTTATCATTTTTCCATTCACCTTCATAAATATTACCATTTTTGAATATGAATACCCCTTTTCCTTCCATATTTCCATCAAAATAATCACCTTCATAAACATCTCCGTTTATATAACGGAAAATACCCTTCCCATGTTTTTTCCCATCAAGAAATTCTCCTTCATAAATATTACCACTTTTAAACTTATAAATACCCTTCCCCTGTCGCTTGTCATTAATAAACTGACCTTCATAAATATTTCCTTTACCATCAGTTGAAATACCTTTACCATGCTTCTTACCGTTTTTCCATTCACCTTCATATCGTTTTCCAAATGGATATATATATATCCCAAATCCATTTCTTAAATCGTTTTTCCATTCACCCCTATAAGTATTTCCAAAGGGATAATAATAAGTTCCTTCCCCATCTTTTTTACCATTTTTCCATTCACCTTCATATTTTTCACCGCCGATAATATGTAGAGTACCCCAACCCTGAAAAGTGCCATTAACAAATGTTCCTACATAAGTATAACTATCATTATTAAAAGTAAAAGTACCTTCGCCTTGCCTAATATCATTTTCCCATTCACCGTCATAAATATCACCGTTTGGATAAATATATTTTCCAATGCCGTGACGATTCCCATTCTTAAAGTCCCCAGTATAATTATATCCATATTGAATGACATCCTTAGAAGAAGAATTTTGTTGAGAAAAAAGAAAACCGCCAAAAAAGAAAAATATTGCAATTTTAGAATTCATGATATTTAATTATTTCGAAACTCTATAATTTTGTTGCTTATTTAATTTCATTTAAAATTAATCAAAAAATTGAAAATGTAATGAAAAGTGTTAATATCTAAACTTATGTCTTTTCCTCTAATTTTTTATATCTCACTTTTAAATCATTAATAAGATATGTCAAAATCGGAATAATCAATACAATAAAAAGTATATTGTAATAATCAAAACTATTCCCATTTATGTAATTCACAATTGAAACAAAAACGATACCAACAAGCGTTACCAAAAAAATATTTAAAGCCGCAAGTTTAAAATATTTAATCATATTAGATGCAATTTACAAAATACAACAGTACTAAGCCTAAAAATGTTGATTTTTTCAATAAAATCTAAAAGAACAAAAGTTTTAAGCATTAACGAGTATATAAAATCGAAAAATGATTAAATTTTGTGGATGAGTGTTTGATTGTCCTATGCATTTTATAAAACGATACTATTCGACGGTTAATGACTTGTTAAAACCAACAAAAATTCCATTTCTGACTTTTACTTTCAATTTCAAATTAGATAATAAGGGAAATGTGATAGATGGTGAGTATGAGGAGTTTGACATTGTATTTATTATGAAATATTAATCAAGGATACTACACTCTGTTCCTAAAGTATTACATCCTATTGAATCAGGATAAATTGTAAAAGTAAATCTATCACCACCATTATCACTATTTTGGATACAAAAATCATGTGATTGAATTATATAAATACTATCAGGATTGTCCATACATTTAATATTCAAAACACCACATTGTTCCCCTGGACAATCCGATTCAACCAAAATATTATATACTAAATTCATACTTTCATCATAATCTTCGTCAATATCTCCACATATCGTGGAACAGTTGACACTTTCTTTCAAATTCTCATCCTCACAAGAAGATACTAAAAGAGACAGAATAAATATTTTAAACAGGTTTTTCATCTTTTTTGTGTTGGTTTTGACTATTCAACTGTTATGGACTGATGTTTGATAGTTCTATACCTTTTATAAAATTTCAAAACTGCTCTCAAGTCCATTTTAAAAAAAGGTCATTTGTAATTATAAAAAATAAAATTGATAGTATTGATATTAATTTTATTAAAGTGGTTAAAACAGATTAGAATGAGAAAAATATTTCCAGAAATTAATTTTCAACTTTTTTTAAATACTTTACAATAAATATCCAACTCAAAATTGTAACTATGATTGTTGAAACTAACCAAATATAAAACTGTGTCATATTATCTTACCTTTCTTAGTTATTTAAATTTACGAAAACTATCAAACCCTACTCCACAGTGGTGGACTTAACTTTGATAGTTCTATCCCATTTTTGTGTTTTACTTTCCATACAAAAACTCATTTATTGAATAATGATATTAAATCACTTTCACCACAACAAAAACTAATACATCATATCATCTTCAAACTAAAATCTCAAGGATATGATTTTAAACAAATTTCAAATAGTTTGAATAAACATAATATCAGAACTACTACAGGTAAAAAATTCTATCGTACTCTTGTATGGAATATTTATAAGAAACGATTAAAGAGGAATGAGTTTATGAGTCAATCGATTGTGGATGAGTATCAGGATTTTGATATTGAGTTTTACAGGGTTGTTGAAAGTTGATTATTCCTTCACAGAACCATCTTTGTTCTTTTTTATATTAGAAATCAACTTCCCATTCTGGAAAATATATTCATTTTTCTTCCGTCCATTTTTATACCAAGAAGTAATTAATCCATCTGGTTCTCCATCCTTGTAAAATCCTTCACCTTTCTTCTGTCCATTTTTATACCAAGAAGTAACTAATCCATTTAGTTCTCCATCTTTATAAGTTGATTCATCTTTCTTTCGTCCATTTTGATACCAACGAATCCATTTACCCTTTTTCTTACCATTTTCAATCATTCCTAATGGAACTTTTATATCATCAAATATTTGAAATACCTTACCATTTATAGGATCATCACTAAATTTCTTTACAAAAACACCATCATGTTTTAAAAGGTTTTTGATATTATATTCTTGTTGACCAACCTCAACAGAAGTGACATTGTATTGTTGTTGACCAACAACAACAGAAAGGAATAAAAGTAATATGATTAGGGGGGATTTCATTTCAAACCAATATTAAAAAAAAATAACTCTATTAAAAAGAAATATAACTCTATGGGATTTAATACAAAAAAATAGGGTAAAATGACTCATTTTTACCCTAAAATCTCTAACTTGTAGTGTTTTTCTGTAACTTGTATAGTTAAGATTTTGTCGACGGTAATTTGGTGTCTGAGACTACAAGTTAACCAAGAAAGTTGGAATTATTCAACGGTAACTGATTTAGCTAAATTTCTAGGTTGATCGACATCACAACCTTTTAACACTGCAATTTGATAAGCTAATAATTGTAAAACAATAGAACTTGTAATTGGGAATACATAAGGATGGGTATGAGGTACTTTAATTACATAATCGGATAAGGTACTTAATTCATTATTATTCTCATCTGTTATTGATATAATAATTCCCTTTCTTGCTTTGACCTCCTGAATATTTGATAAAATTTTAGGAAATGTAATATCATTTGGTGCTAAAAATACTACTGGCATATTTTTATCTATGAGCGCAATTGGTCCATGTTTCATCTCAGCCGCGGGATAACCTTCAGCATGAATATATGATATTTCTTTTAACTTCAATGCTCCTTCAAGCGCAACGGGAAAGTTTATCCCTCTACCTAAATACAAAAAATTTTGTGCATTCTTTGTTTTCTGTGCAACATGCTTAATTTCATTAAAATTTTCCAAAATATTCCGAACGTTATCATCTATTTTATTTAAAGAGGATATAAGATGTTTTCCAAGATCTTTAGTAACACCGTTTTTTCGACCCAACTTCAATGCTAACATAGTTAATACAGTCACCTGGGCTGTAAAAGCTTTTGTTGATGCAACTCCAATCTCTGAACCAGCATGTGTATAAATACCTGCATCTGTCTCACGCGCGATAGTACTACCAACTACATTACATATTCCCAAAACTAATGATCCTAATTTTTTTGCTTTTCTAATAGCAGCTAATGTATCTGCTGTTTCACCCGATTGACTTATTGCAAATAATACTGTTTTAGAATCTATCAATGTTTGACTGTAGCGAAACTCTGAGGCATATTCGACATGTACTGGTATTTTTGCATATGATTCAATTAAATGTTTACCAATTAATCCAGCATGCCAAGATGTCCCACAAGCTGTGAGGTAAATTCTTGAGCAAGAGAGTATCTTAGGTAAATATTCATTTATACCACCTAATTGCGTAGTACCATTCTTAAGATTTAATCGCCCTCTCATTGTATCAGTTATGGAATGCGATTGATCATTAATCTCCTTAAGCATATAATGAGGAAATTTACCTTTTTCTATTTCTTCAATGGTTAAATCAATTTCATCTAATGTTTTTGAAATAACCTTTTTAGAATCAATTCTTGAAATGGCATGCTTATCTTTTGTGAGCTTAGCTAATTCACCATCATCAAGATATATCACATTGCGTGTATAATCAACAATCGGCGATCCATCACTAGCAAGAAAATACTCACCATCTCCTACACCAATAACTAAAGGGCTACCATTTCTTGCAGCAATTAAAACGCCTGGTTCTTCTTTACAAATAGTTGCAATTCCAAAAGCTCCAATTACTTCTTGCAATGCAGCCCTTACTGCCTCCTCAAAACTTAAACGTCTATCTTCATAATAAATCATGGAGATTAGTTGCACTATTACTTCAGAATCTGTTTCACTAGTAAAAACTACTCCTTTGCTTTTAAGAATCTTTTTTAAAACGTCATGATTTTCAATTATACCGTTATGTACTAGAGCAAAATTACCTGTCTGGTCTAGATGAGGGTGAGCATTAATATCATTTGGTTCACCATGTGTTGCCCATCTGGTGTGTGCAATACCAAAATTAGAATTAACTGATAAGGTTTCTAAAAGATTTTCAAGACCATTGACTTTACCTGATCTTTTTGCACAGACTAGTTTTTGTCCATTAAACGCAGCAATACCAGCCGAATCATAACCTCTGTATTCTAAGCGCTTAAGCCCTTTCAATAAAATAGGGATGCAATTTTTTTCACCAACATAAGCAGTTATTCCACACATAATATTTAGTTATTCATTTATAATGGAAAAAAATACTATACATTCTCTCGTCCTTATCATCATAATAGTGGTTTTCAAGTTTCGTCTCATATTTAAAACCAACTTTCTGATAAAACAACTGTGCTGATTTATTATCATCATGGGTCAATAAATATAATTTTCTTATCTTGCTCCCAGATTTCTCGTACCAATGCCTTGCATCTTCAATCAAGGATTTAACTAATATATTTCCTACACCTTTACCTCGAGAATTATTGAGTACACAAATACGATCTAATTCAAATAAACCATGTTTTGGTAGTCCATGCATCACCCAAGTAATTAATCCAATTATTTTTTTATTCTCTACTGCTATAATATAATTATGGCCTTTTTCTAACTCAGACCTAAATGCATTTTTTGCTTCATTAGTATTTTTCATATTATAAAATTCGAGCATTACTTCAGCTATTTGGCCAGCATCATCTACTTTTGCTTTCCTTATATTGATTTTTGACATTTTTAATTTATTCCCATTCAATGGTACCTGGTGGTTTTGAAGTTATATCATATACAACACGATTCACTCCTTTGACAGAATTAACAATCCTATTTGATATTTTTGATAATGTTTTCTTTGGCATATCATACCAATCAGCTGTCATACCATCTGTACTAGTAACTGCGCGTATTGCAAGAAGGTTTTCATATGTTCTTTGGTCACCCATTACCCCCACTGTTTTTACAGGAACTAATACTGAAAAAGCCTGCCAAATGTCATCGTAAATTTTATCTTCATGTAAAATATCCAAGTATATGCTATCTGAATCTTGTAAAATTTTTATCCGTTCTTTTGTTATTTCACCAATTATCCTAACCCCAAGGCCAGGCCCGGGAAATGGATGTCTATCTATAAGTGAATTTGGGAGACCTAACTCTCGACCTACTTTTCTAACTTCATCTTTAAATAAATCTTTTAATGGCTCAATTAAGGTGAAATTCATGTCATCTGGCAACCCACCTACGTTATGATGACTTTTTATAATATGTGCAGAATTGCCCTTACTAAAACCGCTTTCAATGATATCTGGATAGAGTGTTCCCTGCCCAAGGAATTCCATTCCTCCATATTCTTTAGCAATCTTTTCAAATGAAAATATAAACTGATTCCCAATAATTTTACGTTTTTTCTCAGGATTATCTTCCCCTTTAAGCCTAGATAAAAAAATATCAGACTCATCATAAACATTAATGCTAACACCTAAGCCTTTTTTTAATGCTTTAGCACAATCTTCAACCTCATTTTTCCTCATTAAACCATTGTCTATTATAACAGCATTTGCTCTTTCCCCGATAGCTTTATGTATAAGGGCTGCCATTACAGTAGAATCAACTCCTCCACTAACACCAGTTAAAACCTTCCCTTTTTTAACTAAATTTTGAATCTTAATTATTTGTTCTTCAATAAAGTTTCCTGGAGTCCAATTTGCTTTGCAGCCTGCAAATTTAAATAAAAAATTTTTAATCATTTGTTCCCCGTCCTGTGTATGATGCACCTCAGGATGAAATTGGGTAGTAACTATTTTTTTTTCTTGATTAATCATTGCAGCAACTAATCCATTTGAAGAATATGCAGAGACTTTCCATCCCTCTGGAATTTTTGAAACTTGATCTCCATGGCTCATCCATACCTTAGATGATTGAACTCCTGCAAAAATATCATTATTAATTTTTATATCAATTTCTGTCGAGCCATATTCCCCTTGACCACTAGAAATTATTTCACCACCATATAATTTTGTTAGTATTTGTAATCCATAGCATATCCCTAATACTGGTACATTAGTTTCTAGTATTGCATGGTCAAATACCGGTGCGTTTTTTTCATATACGTTACTAGGTCCGCCAGATAAAATTATTGCAGAAGGTTTATGGTATAAAATCCTATCCAAATTTGTATTTGGAGGCATAATAATAGAGTAAACATTTTGTTCTCGGACTCTTCTAGCAATTAGCTTTGTGTATTGTGATCCAAAGTCAAGAATCACAACTCCATTTTTATAAATTTCAGTCATTTACAAATAAATCTTTTAAATCATCCATAATTGAATCGTTTGTAAGCTTGTAATGAATGGGTGTGATGCTTGCATAGTTTTCTTTAATTGCTAAACTGTCACTATATGTTGATGTATGTTCATCTACCATTTCACCCTTTATCCAATAATATTTTTGGTTTCTAGGATTAATACGTTCATCAAATTGATCTTTAAAAAACTGATTACCTTGTTTGGTAATTTTAATTCCCTGAATATTTTCCACATCACAATTGGGTATATTTACATTTAGCAACGTTCCATTAGGCAAACCAGTATTCATAACACGGGTCGCAACCTTCTTAGCAATTTCTTTTGCTGCTAAAAAATAATGAGTCTTGCGAGATGCTAGACTAAATGCTATTGAAGGTATCCCTAATATAGAACCTTCCATAGCTGCAGAAACAGTACCTGAATAAACAATATTAGTACCAAGATTTGCACCATGATTAATACCTGAGACCAATAAATCTGGTTTGTCAGACATTAATGAACGAATCGCAAGCTTTGTACAATCAACAGGTGTACCACTAATTGCCCAGCCTTGAAACCCATTTGCTCTTTCAATTAATTTAACTCGAATTGGATGATTTAATGTGATGGAATGACTTGCTGCACTTTTTTCTCTACTTGGTGCAGCAATGAATGTATCACCTAATTCATTCATTGCTTCCCATAGAGCTTTGATACCTTCAGAAAATATTCCATCATCATTTACTATTAATATTTTTGGCTTTTTCATGAAAGCAGGGTGATTATATTTGTAATTTTTTCTTTCATAGATTTACGATTTACAATATGATCAATAAATCCCTTTTTTAGCAAAAACTCTGAACGTTGAAATCCATCTGGTAAATCTTGGCCTATTGTCTGTTTAATCACCCTAGGCCCCGCAAAACCAATTAGTGCACCTGGTTCGGCTAAAATAACATCACCCAACATTCCGTAGCTTGCAGTCACTCCCCCAGTTGTTGGATCTGTTAAAATTGGAATAAAAAGTCCACCATTATTTGAAAATTTTGCTAGTTGAGAACTAGTTTTTGCCAATTGCATCAAAGATATAGCTCCCTCTTGCATTCTAGCTCCTCCTGAGGAGCAAATTAATATAAATGGTATTTTCTTTTTTCCAGCCAGAACTAGGGCTTTAGACACTAATTCCCCAACAACAGATCCCATACTACCAGCAATAAAAGAAAAGTTCATAATTCCCATAATTACACTATTGCCGTTGATTTTACCTTCATAAACTTCTATCGCATCATTTTCTCCAGTCTTTGATTGCGCATTGGTAATTTGATCTTTGTATGCTTTATTTGCTTTAAAATTCAAAAAATCTTTTGATTTAATTTTGTTAAAGTGCCTTCTATTTGTTCCTTTATCTAAAAGTAAAGCAACATATGTTTTTATATCAACTTTAAAATGATGGTCACAATGATGGCAGACAAAAAGTTTTTTTTCTAGTTCTGGTCGATATACAATTTCCTTACAGGATGGACACTTATCCCATAGACCATCAGGAATAGATTTCTTTTCAGAATCCATTATTTTTTTGCTTTTACGTTTGAACCAGGCCATGAAGCTATTTTTTAAAACACATAATTAACGCATTACTACCATCTTGATAGTAACTGTCCCGCATACCAATTTTTTCAAAACCAAGATTTGAATAGAGTTCGATTGCAATCATATTACTTTCTTTAACTTCTAAAAATACAGATGAATTAATTGGTATTTCACCCAATAAAAATTCCATAAGCATTTTCCCGTAGCCTAGCCCTTGAAATCGGGGGCTAATTGCCATATTAACGACATTTACCTCATCAAAAATAATTTGCACCATACAAAAGCCTATAATAATACCACCATATTCGCTCACAAATGTAGAATAAATTTTATTATTAGATAACCCTTGCCCTATCATATCTTTAGACCAATAATTAGTTTGAAAAGCCTCTTTTTCAATGAGAAAAACCGCTTCGATGTCTTGTTTATTAGCGCGTCTAATCAAGTTATTTTTTTTCACGTTTTTTTATTTCAAAGGGTGCTATGTATTCAGGTATTAAATTATACGGCTTGTGTTTAATCCATTGAGCATAATTTTTTGAAGCTAATAATCCCACTGAAATTGAAGAATGATTTGCCTCTTTGATTGAATTTTTCTTTTCAAAAAATTTTCTACAACCCGCATAAAAACCTATTCTCGAGTTATTAATATAATTATCGATTACATCTAAAATAGGTTCATTTCTTATCATAGGGATATTGTTTTTCCAATCAAATTCTTGATAAAATATTTTTCTTGAATGTGAGTACAAAACCCCACTAGGGGGTTTATCTTCATTTATGGAAAAAGCTAGTGATAACAAGGATGGTACAGGTATAATTGGTAGACTATGTGAAAATGCTAAACCTTTGGCAAAACCTAAACCTATTCTCAAACCAGTAAATGAACCAGGACCAATGCTCACTGCTATTGCATCTATTTGATTTATTCTTTTATTTGATTTTTCAAGTGATATTTTTAAAAACTTTGGAAGATTTTCAATATGTCTGCGAGGTGTATTATCTTCTACATTTGATAATACGATATCATTCTCAATAACTGATATCCCACATACACTCGAGGAAGTCTCTATTGATAGAATTTTTTTAGACATTAATGTTTAAACCTTCGATTTTTATTATCCTTGCTTGAAGATTTCCTTTTTTTCTTTCAAATGTTATTTTTATCACATCATCATCAAAAATTTCATTAATCAAATCTGCCCATTCAATCAGAGTCACACCATCTTCTGGATACAAATATTTTTCACCTCCAATATTTAAAAAATCGCTTACTCCTTCTAATCTGTATGCATCAATATGATATAGGGTCAAGTACTTGCTATAATATTCTGAAACAACTTTAAATGTTGGTGAGCCTACATTTTCTTTGATTCCAAGAGCTTTTGCAAAGCCTTGAGAGAATGTTGTTTTACCAGTGCCTAGATCACCAATTAATAATATAACTGAGCCAGATTTAATTTGTTTCACAATTTTTTTAGCAAGAAAGCAAGTATCTTTTGGTGAAAAACTTTTGTAAAGCATTAATCCCTACTCCTCATTATAGCTAGTGGAATAATCATTTCTTCCATACTAATTCCACCGTGCTGAAAAGAATTTTTAAATTTATTATGATATTTATGAACTTCATTTGGATATACGAAATAAGCATCATTTTTCGCAATTAGATAACTAGGTTGTGGCCCAAATTCAGGTAGTTTATACTCTTTTGGATCTTTAATAATTATAGCATTTTTTGAATTAGCATTTAAATTTCTACCATATTTATATCTCACTCCGGAGGACGCCGTACGGTCAGCAGATACCATTACATCATTTTTCACTCTTACACTACCATGGTCACTTGTCATTATAACCGTTATTTTTTTTTCAGAAAAATATTTTAGGACACCAAACAGCCATGATTGCTCAAGCCAACTCTTTACAGCAATTCTATATCCTGATTCATCTGGAACCATTTCTTTTAATAAATCCATTTGAGAGCTCTTATGTGCGAGAATATCTACAAAGTTTATTACCAACGCAATTAAGTCCAATACTGCATATTCTTTGATTCGGTTTTCGAATTTCTTTCCTTCTTCGACTGCCCAAATTTTATGATAGTGCATTGTCTTGTTGTTAATATTTAGTGAATTTAGCTGGTCTTTTAAAAATTGTTGTTCATATTGGTTTAAACTTGATTTGTCTTCTTTCATATCAATTCCTTGATGAGGGTATTTTTTTATCATTTCATCAGGAAAAAGACCAGAAAAAATTGCATTTCTTGAATATGGTGTAGCTGTTGGCAATAGTGAAAGACAATGTTGTAATTCGATATTAAAAAGCGGTTCAAGAATCGGCATTATTACTTTAAAATGATCGTATCTCATACAGTCTACAACTATTAAACACACTTTTTCATCATTTTTAAGTAATGGTTGTACATATTTAGCTATTATATCATTTGTCATTACAGGTCTATCATTATTAATAATCCATCTTTTATAATTCGATTCTATAAAATTACTAAATTCTTTATTACACGATTTCACCTGTTCATCAAGGATATTGCCAAGGCCAGTATTTTTATATACATCAAATTTTAATTGCCAGTCTACTAGTTTATCATAAAGTTTTAACCAATCATTGTAGACGAGGTTGTTTTGCATTAATAAATCAATTTCTTGAAATTCACTTAAATATTGGCTAGTTACTTTATCTTGTGAAAGTTTGTTTTTTTCTAAAGCTTGTTTGCATGCCATTAATATTTGATTTGGATTTACTGGTTTTATCAAGAATTGTTCAACTTGACCAACAATTGCTTCATTCATTAACCATTCATCTTCTGTTTTAGTAATCATTATTATAAGTTGACTTGCTCGGTGTTTTTTTAATTTATGCAACGTCTCTATGCCATCCATCCCTGGCATGGAATGGTCAAGTAAAATTAGATCATACTGATTTTTTTTTGATAATGCTATTGCATCCTGACCATTAGCAGCCTTTGATACTTCATATCCTTTATCTTCCAAAAATAAAATATGGGGTCGTAAATGTTCTATCTCATCGTCGACCCAAAGAATATTTCCCCTTGATTTTTCCATAAGCACAATACCCTATTTAAAACAAATAATCAAAAAAAGTTTCAGAATCTATTTTGAAGTCATTGACCAAACCCCATCCCAATTATCATCAGGCGGGTTTTGTTTGAACATAGTACACCTGTTAATATAAACTGCAGAAGGGGTAGTATTTCTTGAAGAGAAATGATCTTCCATTTTTTCAGCTTTTTCAAAATACTTAATTGCTTTACCCCATTTTTTCTGGTAATAATAATCAAGTCCTTGTTCAAAAGTTCTAATGAGCTCAATAGTTGAATTATCAGCCTTATTTTTTTCTGATATAAGCTCATAAACTTTAACAGGTATTTTTTTTCCTTTGACCTGAACGAAATCTAAAAATCGAAAGATGAATGTATCCTTGGCAGTTTCATAAATGTTTTCGCCAACAAAATTATAAACTCCGTATTGCTTTGCAGAAGATTCTAGTCTAGCAGCTAAATTGACTGTATCTCCCATCATTGTATAATTCATTCTCATTTCGGATCCCATATTTCCCGTAACCATTTTCCCACTATTTAAGCCTATGCGATGACGCATGGAATATACAATATCAGGCCAATTGTTTTCCTTCCGCCACTTCTGTCTTAGGTTTGAAAGTGCTTCTTGCATTTTTAGTGCTGTAATGCAAGATTTTACCTCATGGTCCTCCACTGGAGCAGGAGCACCGTAAAATGCAACAATCGCATCTCCAATATACTTATCTAATGTACCCTCATTATCTAAAACCACCTTTGACATAACTGTAAGATATTCATTCATAAGTGCAACCATTCTCTCTGGCTCAAGCGCTTCAGAAAATGTTGAAAAATTTTGAATATCTGAAAAAAATGCAGTATGGTACCCTTCTACTCCTCCAAGTTTCGGTGCCTGCTTCTCCTCGTACATTTTATCCAAAACTTTAGGTGCAATATAAGTTCCGAATGTTTCCCTTAAAAACTTTTTATCTTTTTGCTCATGTAAAAATTGAAAAATAATATTTGAAGCATAAGTTAAAACGAGACCAGCAATAGGGGCTATGATTGGCATCACATATGCCTCTCCAGGAGCGGGCAAATCCACTTGCAAATTTTGATAGAATGAGTCTTTAAGACTTGAAGGAAGCATACTCGAAACTAAGTTTTTAAAAAACCATAGATAATCATTTGCAAACATACCCATGGAAAGTGCATAGTATAATAATCCCTCAGAAAATATAACAATACCAGCAATAAGTGGGTGAAGTTCAATTTTAGTTAAAAATAAATATGCAATTGTACATAGAGATAATATTAAGAGAAAATGTTCCAATGGATAGGAAGAACCTTCAGCCAAAAATCGAGTGGTTTTATCCCCAAAAACACTAATATAGTTTCTATGTAGTATGGTTTGTATTGCATTTGCATGGGTTTCCATTCCAGGAGTTAATTGACTCAAATCCAAATAATTATAAAATGGTGTTGATTTTACATCGTGTAAGACCTCTACATTAACTCCCAAAATAACAATTTTGTTATAAAATGGAGATTTTGTCATATCAAAACTTTTTCCAATTCCCATTAAACTCATCATTTCTTGTTTTTCAGATTCATTTTCAATATCTAAAATCCAATCTGGTATTTGCCCTGGCAAAAATTGGCTCATCCAATCAATGTCCTCTGGCAAATCATAATCCTGAGTATCTAATATTTGAGATAAAGAGTACCTTGGGAATGTACCCCACGGCTTATAAGAATTATTTCCTGGTATCTTATATCCTGATGGAGGTCCATAATAATTAACCAAAAAATTGTTTGTTCTTCCATATGATGGAATTTTTATATCTCCAAAATTCCAAATTAAATTTTCATTATCATAGGTTGGAACAATATTGTCTGGCATATCTAAAAATGATTGAACACATTTCATACCTAAAGTCAAATAAGCAATATTAGGTTCATGTGACATATAACCAGCAATACTATATTGTCTTGAAAAACCATCAGTATCCAACATATCATTTATTAAACCAGTTTTGGGTTTCGCTTCCATTATTTCAGGGACTGGATACGCAATATAAGTAGGCGGAATTCTTGTAGGTTCACGCACCATTTTTACATCCATTACAACTTTTGTGCCATTATTCTGCGCCTTCATTATTGATTCAGCTAACAAAATATCTCCGTGACCTGGAAGATATTGTTGAAATTCTTGTGGTAAATTACCACTAACACTTCTAAGGTATTCTGACCTTGCATCAGGGGAATCAAACTGTATGTCAAATGCAATAACCTTTGCACCTGCATTACTTAAGTTTTCAACTGCCCTCGCCCAAATATCTCCCCTAGGATATGGCCAAGGTATTTTTTTATCCTTAAGAATTCGCCATGCTTCATCGTCAACCTCTACAAGTACTACATCAGTTCCTAAGTTAATGATAGTTGAATCACTAGCACGCCAACCTGTTAGAGGACCTCTTACAGTATGGAAACGATAGTCGTAGGTTTTTAACTCTAAAAAGTCAAATACTCCAACCCAATGCAAAAAGCATGTTAAAATGATTGCTCCAAATGTTAATCCCAAATCAACAATATGGATTTGAAAAAATTTTGTTATCTTATCAATCAAAATCTGTATCCTAGATTTATGTGAAATCCTGAACTATTTATTGACCAGTTTTCTGACTTCTCATCAATTATTCCATCATTATCATTATCAATATCATCTGAATCATAAATACTATTATTGTTTACCCTCATGGAACTGTTAAAACTTAACGTTAATTTATCTATAATATCCCAGTCACCTCCTAATTTTGCACCGTAAAGATTTATGGATGAATTATCTTTTTTTCCATTTGTCGTAAAATCAATTCCTGCTCTTGTTCTAATTTTATTTTCAAAAAAACTATATTGCATAGATGTAATTATTGAAGTCCAGGTATCTGTTTGCATTTGTGGGCGATTTTCTTGATCTAGAAATGGAATAATAACTTTAGTATTATTAAAAGTTGACGTTGTCTTCAAAGGGAAATTAAATCGTGCCGAAACTGTGGCTGATATGGTTTTTGTCTCTGCTTTTTGAAAAAAATAATCACTATTACGAACATTTGATAAATTATCTTCATAGGTAATGGAATTTAAATTTATTGATGAGGTTGTAGTGAAATTTTTAAAATTTGATGGAAAATTGATTGATCCCATAATATTTAATGCCTGAGAATTTTCTCTACTATCGCTCAAAAAATTACCATATTGATCTGTTTCTATTGAATCAATTCCATTCGTTTTACCAATTGTTTGAATGTTTAAGATAATTGATGGTGCACCCACCCCTGGAACTAAAGTTGTATTAAATGATATTGTTTTTGTAGTAATTGGGTTTGCAACTAGCTCAGAAAGCTTGTTATCTCGAAATTTATAACCTACTAAAAACATCAATCTTCTTCCGAATAATGATAAACGATCATTTACAGTGAACTCTCGAATATTATTTGTAAGGTATGGATTTCCAAAGCTATTATATTCCGGACCAAGTTGTTTATATTCGACTAATAAGTTATTAAACGAATAGCTGCCTTTTAATCGCATGTAAAATGCTGATGAGGGCATATTTATTGCAGCTCTTATGGAATTTTCTTCTGCAGCTATTGGATCGATGGGAAGGATTGGTACCATATGAAGTGGATTGATTGTGAAAATATCTTTGTATGTATCAATAAAATTACCTATCTCAGATATATCATACGTTCCAAGAAGTTTATTATCCACTGTGCTATCCATTAATACATCCAGTGAATCTTTAGAAGCTGCACCTGCCCAAATATTGTAATTCGTGAGACTCAAATTCCAGCCCATTTGAAATAAAATTTTCCTATTATCTAATGAGCCCTCAAAATCAAAACCTAGAACTAAATTTTCTTGTGGCGTACCATTGTTCCAATTTTTTTCTTTTATTTTTACTGTATCACCATTTGCCAGAGAGTCAATAAATTGTGATAATGTAAAGGGCTGTGCCAGTGAATCACCAAAAATACTTGTATCAACTGTGAATAGACTACTTTCAGAAGCTTTAGTTCTTATTACTTCAAAATCATCTTTTGCCTTTAAATAATGTATTCCGATTTTAAATATATCATTGAACGAAAAAGCAAGCCTTCTAGCGCTTATTTCTCTTGGAAAGGTATATCCATTTCGGTCAAAGACATAGATTCTATTTCCAAAATCTCCATATCTAATGTCATTAGATAGTAGTTCGTATGCTCGATCGAGGCCTTTTTGGTACTGAATAGCATTTGAAATAGTACCTGAAACGCTTTGCAATTCCATTCCTATTTTTAAATCGAAAGAAAAAAGATCTATTCCAAAAATGTTAAACCCATCAAAACCAAATTTATAAAAGGCATTAAAATCCAAATGATTACCATTTACTTTCTTTCCATCTAAAATGAATGGAGAAATTGAAGGATAAACATCTCCATTATTTATTTTTAAATAATCAGTCAATTGCAAATTGAAAGTATTGCGATTCACAGGTTGTAAATATTTTGATTCTCGGCTAGATCTTCGAAAAGAATACCTAGCTTTTACCCAGCTTAATTCTGCATTAATCTTACCAGAATATTGATTTTCATTTATGGAAATCGAGGATGCGGTGTTTGAAGAACTCTTTGCAAAAATCGACCCATCATACTTGAATGATTCAGCAACATTTCCCATTGCCTTACTTATGTTAAATGACCATTGAATTGGTTCAACATCCATTCCATATGTTGTTTTGAAAAGAATTTTTATAGTATGAAAGCCGTAATCAAGCTCTTCAGCTGGAACCAGAGAAAGAACATCACCTGAAATAATCGTTTGATTGGTATACTCAGTATCATCAATGAAAACCATATAATCATTTTGATCTATATTCCCTGCATTAAAAAGTGAAAGGGAAATTACAATTTCATCTGGTCGGTTCGTAGATCCATCTTCAGGTGATAATATTAAAATATCGGCTTTAGTAAAATTTTCCTCCTGCTCAGATATTCGTTTTTTTTCAGAACTTATTAATTTGGGTTTAACATTAATAATTAGTGGATTAGCAAATGGGTTATTTTTTAATGGTAATGCAATTTTACCACCATCAAATTTTGTTAATATTGTTAAATATTCAATTCCATTAAGCGTTACCCTGTCACTAGGAATATACCCAACCCATTTTACTCCTTCATTACTCATTTCCACTTCTTGGTAACTTTCTTCGCCCTTATCTCTAAAGAATAAGGTTCCAGCAATAATATTTTGATTAGTGAATAATACTTGACTTATTTCAATTTGTGACCCAACCTGAACTGGCGAAGGATTATGATGATAGTATATATTATTTGACTGAGTCTCAACAAAGGATAACTGATAGAAAAAAAAAGTCAAAACTAATTTTAAATTGATGCTGGTTCGCATTAAAAAATTATTTTGATATTTAGAAAGTATGGTAATGATTACTGGTATTCAATAATCATTACTTTTTGCTCACCATCAGGACCTTCTAAATAAATCTTTATCTCTGAAGCTCCTTCAGTAGATAAAGTAGGGTCTTCAGGAATTGATGAAGGGTCAGTCTCTTCTAATCCTAATGTCCCGTCAGGAGTGGAGATTCCACTCATTCCCTCAACAACATCAATTTCTTCACCCGTTTCACTATTTATTAATCCTATGATACCTTCAATCCCTATGATTTCATCACCGTTATCTGGATCAGTAATTAGCCAAAAGTCAGTCCCTTTTACTGAAGCAACTGAGGTGGGTGTTTGTATGACAAAATTGGTATTTTGTTTTTTTATGGTAGCACGAACTGTTCCAGCATCCATATTAATTTTTTTTGATATGCTAGCTGCAGAACGCTTGCCTGTTATAACTGCTTCAGAATTATTTTTTAGTTTTAATGTTGATTTATCATCAATGAAAATAATGGCAGCAAATCCTCTATCTCCAGTGCGTATTTTATCTCCATCTGAAAGAATTGTTCCTGGCTTTAAATTAGAAAAATCTTTTATACCTACAGGCATAATCTCAACCATACCCTTTATCTTAGTAGCTACAGCAATTTTATTTGCATTAACAAACGAGTTTGAAAGGGAATATAGTAGTATAATATATTTTACATATTTCATTAGTCTAACACTATGCTTTGAATTTGATATGTATTATTTTCAATTTGCCCAAGCAAATAGTTTGCGCTAGAGCCATCTATAGTTACGCCATTAACCTCAATTTGCCCAGTAGGAATAAAACCCTGAAGTTCATTACCAGAACCAAAAAAAGCATTAAACTGATCATCGCCCAGTGCCTGCCTTATGGCAATCAATAAAGGATTAGTAATTTCATCTGTAGTCTCAACTAAGCCTGGTTCTCCTATCTTAAACGCACCAATAGATGATCGCATCTCTTCAGTCCCTGAAGTTGTTGGCATTGCCATCATTACCTGCCAACAGTATACTTTCCCTTCTTCTAATGGATATGCACCACTAAATGGATATTGATAACTATTCACATTATCTATCTGACTCCAATCCTCGCTCTGGTCGAATGGTAGTACTCTTTGATCTTCAATCGCATCCTCTAATGAACTATGAATATCAGGATTGTATTCTGCTACCCTAATATAAGTTTCACACCCACTACATATTTGTGAAAACCACTGAAAAATTGGAAAATTCGTGTAAACAACATTATCTAAAGTATCTGATAATGCACCAGCAGGTGATTCTAGGGTTACTGAGACGGGTGACTCAACTAGAATTGTTTTGGTATCCAGTATAATTAATTGATCACTATCATTCAATATACTTACTTCAAATGTATATTCACCATCAGCTATTTTACCTGTCGTAATTAAACTTTGCAGTAGTGCATCTACCTGAGTTGGATCTAATGCATCAATAACTTGTCCAGATAGCTCAATGCTATTGGGCGGAGTTCCCATGTCATATATTACAGTGGTTTCAGAAGAAATATCTCTATTATCTAAAATAACCGGAGCCTGAAGCTGAAAAACATTTGTCACAACTTCTATAAGTGTTTCTTGTCTATTTATCCCAAGTGCAGGAGAAAGTATGGAAGCTTTGAAACCAACTTTTAAATCGACAGGATATTGGTCCGATGACAATTGATAGCGAAAAATTTGTACATTACTAGCCCCGGTATTTATGTCAAAACTATTAACATAGTAGGTCGCATACTCAAAAATATCACCAGATAAGTTTAAGTTTTGACCATTCGTTACAGACTTGGTGCAAATTATTAGTGTTAATACAATTATTGTTTTTCTGATAAATTTCATAAAATATTTTCTTTCTTATCTCAATTTACCTATTATGTGTTGTCCTAGACAAAGTAAAAAAACAAATATGTGTATTGCATCACAATAAAAAAGCCTTACTTTAGTAAGGCTTTTTCAAATGTTCCCGGCAACGTCCTACTCTCCCACGCTGGTTTCCCGCGCAGTACCATCGGCGCTGTAGGGCTTAACTGCCGAGTTCGAGATGGAATCGGGTGTTTC
>MDSZ01197079.1_pt1 | contig 91409 bp, 63 predicted proteins | sample 811201 | NCBI WGS metagenome assembly MDSZ01 (sample SAMN05326647, study PRJNA326480) | marine metagenome | isolation source: seawater | place: Indian Ocean: North | collected 2010
AAAAAAAAAAAAAAAAAAGACAAAAAAGAAGAGCGCGCTCTCTCTCTCCTTTTTTCATTATTGCGAGAGAGAGAGAGAGAGAGAGTTTTGGCGAAGAAAGCGACGAAAGCGGCGACGACTTTGACGCTTTCGAGTCGAAGGAGGATTTCGGGGACGACGACGACGACCCAGAGGAGGTCGAGGAGGAGGACGCCTGGAAGAGACGAAGAAAGGAACGATGATGATGATGATGATGATGATGATGAGAAGAAGAACAAGGACCCGCCAAACAACAGCTGCTGTGCGCGCGGTGTCGTCGTGGTGGGAGCGGGCACCGCACGCGCGAGGCGACCGAGAGAGCGGCAGCGACGCCTCCTCCTTCCTCGAAGAAGAAGACACCCGGCGGCATCATCGTCGTTATCATCATCATCACCATCATCTGTGGAGTAAAAGGATTCAAAAAGCGAGAGAAGAAGGAGAGTGGTACGCGAGGCGGCGCGCCGCTGGAGAAGGCGCGACGACGAGGAGGAGGAGGCCAAAGGAAGAGGCTTCCATTGCGAGCGAGCGAGGATTCAGAACCTCCACCGCGTTTTCTCGCGCGCAACAACACATAGACCCGTACGAAATATTAGACGTCCCAAGAGGCACTTCAGACGAGGAGGTGTTGAAGAAGGCGTATCGCGTGCAAGCGTTGAAGTGGCATCCGGATCGGAATCCAGAGAATCGCTCGGAAGCCGAAGCGAGGTTTAAGAAAGTGAGCGAGGCGTACGAGACGTTGAAAGATCCCGCAAAAAGACACAGTTACGAATACGGGTCGGCGTCGAGCGCGAGCGCGAGCGGACGGTACAGACAGGCGCAGAGACAACAACAGCGACAACAATATCAACAACAACAACAACAACAGTATCAACAACAGTACACGTACAGAAGTGATTTTACTCGAGAAGATGCGGATAGAATTTTCCGAGACGTTTTTGGGACCACCGGTGAAGCTTTCGTGAGAGAATTTGAACGCCAAATGCGAATGAGAGGTTCCATGGGTTCCATGGGCGGAATGAACGGAAGCGGCTACGCGCCGTATGGTAATTTCCGGAGAGGTGGACGACCAGCCGGCGCACCGCCTGGGTTCGACGGCATTGACATAGAAGAGTTAGCGAGAGCAGTCTTTGGAGGGATGCAAGCAATGACGAGAGGTGCGGCGGCGTTTGGCGCCAGTTACAGCGAAGAACGGTTCCAGGACGCGAACGGGAACGTCATTTCTCGAGTCACGTCGACGGATATGAGAACTGGACAGCGAGAGATTGTGGAGAGAGTCATCAGCGGACCAAACGCGGGGAGAGTGGTGAGAAGATCCTCTGCTGGTCAGCAGCAACAACAACAACAATACGGTGGTGGTGGCGCGGAACAATCGTACGACTACGGTGGCGAACGCTCTTCCTCCCCGTCGCCTCCAGCTTTAAGCCCGCTCGCGGCGCTTGCCACCGTCGCCGCGACGTGGATGCGCTCTGCTGGCGTCCGAATGATCGTCGGTTTCGCGTTCAGAGTGTTAGAAAACGTCGCCAGGTTTGTCTTTCGGAGAATGCTTGGTGGTAGGTAGCTTTTTTTTAGGTGTAGTTCTAGGTTTAGGTCGCGCGCGACGCGCAAAGCGTACTCGACATCACTTTTTGTTTTCCTTCTTTTTTTGTCTCGTCTCTCCAAAGTCATAGGTACTTCTACCTCATCGAGTACGACACAATTTCATGCAGACAACAACAACGTTTGGACGACCTCGACGAGTCTTTCAAACGAGTCTCCTTCATCACCACGGGAAAGACGCGGCGAGGTGGTTGTCTCGCCGAGGTCGACGACGTTGGGTTTTTTCGTCGTCGTCGTCGTCGTCGTCTGAGAGACGCTTTGGCGACGTTCGGCACAAAAGTGGAACGGTTGTGGGTGCCGCCGTCACGGGGAAAATGAAGGCGACACGCGCGCACCATAATCACGTCGTCAAAGACGTCGTCCTCGTCGGTGGTGGGCACGCGCACGTGTACGTCTTGAAAAACTTCACCATGAACCCAGAACCTGGGATTCGAGTGACGCTCGTCGCGAAAGATGTCGCGACCCCGTATTCCGGCATGTTGCCTGGACACGTCTCTGGGAAATACACCTACGACGAATGCCACGTGGACCTGGGAAAGTTGTGTCGAGAAGGCGGACATCGATTGATACACGACGAATGCGTCGGTATCGACGACACAAACAAGAGAGTGATGCTAAAGAATCAACCGAGCGTGAAGTACGACGTTTGCAGCTTGGATATCGGGATAACGCCGGGGATGTTGCCTTCGCCGTCTTCGTCTTTTCAGTCGGCGGAGGCGGCGACGTCGAGGTGTAAGGAAGAGACGCTTCTCGTGACGCCAGTGAAACCAATTGCGACGTTTGCGACGAGATTTGAGAACGTTCTGGAACATTTTAAGGCGTTGTGCGAAAGCAAAAGAGAACGAGGGGAAGATGAACGATTTCGAGTGGTGGTCGTGGGCGGAGGCGCCGGAGGCGTAGAACTCGCGTTGGCTATGGAACGAAGGTTCGCCAGCGAAGTCAAGCAAACGTCTTCTTCTTCTTCTTCTTCTTCTTCTTCTTCTTCTTCTTCTCTACCATATCAGTTCGCGCTCGTCACGAGAGACAAAGTGCTCAAAGGACACGGAACATCCGCCCGAGAGAAAATTCTAGCCGCTTTGAAATCGAGAAACTTTGAAGTGTATGAAAACGACGGTGTCGAAGATGTCAAGGAATCGAGTTTATCCTTGCAGTCTGGGAAGAAACTCAGCTTTAACGAGTGCGTGTGGTGTACGGATGCGAAAGCACAGAAATGGTTGGAAACAGATACAAACTTGGAATTAAACGAAAAAGGTTTTGTAAACATCAAAGCGACTTTAGAATCGACAAACATTCCAGACGTCTTTGCGGTTGGCGACGTATGTAACAACATCGAACATCCAAGACCGAAAGCGGGCGTGTATGCTGTCAGACAAGGTCCACCTTTAGCGCAGAACTTACGAAGACGTTGTGTTGGAGAAAATACCGTCCCGTTCACGCCGCAAAAGACGTGTTTAGCACTCATTAGCACCGGCGACGGTCACGCCATTGCTTCTTACGGATCTCGATCCTGGGGTGCGCATGATAGCGCCATCGGCGAAAGATTGTGGCAATGGAAAGATAAAATCGATAAGAAATGGATGGAAATGTACGAACCGAATTTGGAAATGCTCCAAAAAATGGAGCGCGAAGAGCAAGAAAACGCTTTGAACGCTAAAGCGAACAAAGTTGCCGCGTTTGCCGGCCAAGAGGCTTTAGACGCGATTAAAGCGACGCCCATGCGATGCGGCGGTTGCGGCGCGAAAGTCGGCTCCACGATATTATCGCGAGTCATGAAACGACTAGAACCAATTCCGACCCATCCAAACGTTTTGCTCGGCGCAGGCGACGATGCGGCTATTGTCCAAACCTCTCCCGGTAAAGTTTCCGTGCAAACGGTTGATTTTTTCCGAAGTTTTATCGACAATCCGTACGTGTTTGGCCAAATCGCCGCCGTCCATGCGCTCGGCGATGTGTGGGCAATGAATGCAGACCCGGTGAGCGCGTTAGCAACGGTCGTCGTCCCGTTTGGAATCGAATCACAAGTGGAAGAGACATTGTTTCAACTCATGTCTGGCGCGTGCGACGCATTACGAGACGCCGGGTGTGCCCTCGGCGGCGGACATTCCGGCGAAGGTGCGGAACTCTCGCTTGGTTTCTCCATCACCGGCGAAGTCGAAAAAGACATGCTTTTGAGGAAAACGAGCGTCGAATCCGGGCAAGTTCTCATTGTGACCAAACCTATTGGTACTGGTGCCCTTTTTGCGGCCGACATGCGTTCCCAGGCGAAAGCCTCGGACATCCAAAAAGCTTTAAAAAGTATGCGACAACCGAGCAAACACGCAGCAGAAATCCTCTTCCTCCACGGCGCCACTGCGTGTACGGACGTCACCGGTTTTGGCATTTTAGGCCACCTTCACGAAATGATCAAGGACAGCACAACCTCAGGCGCCTCCATAGATTTAGCTTCCCTCCCTTTACTCGACGGCGCCGTCGAGTGCGTTCAAAAAGGCATCACATCCAGCCTACAAAAATCCAACCTCCGCTTAAACCGAGCAATCGCGAACATTGAAGATGTGAAAGATTTCGACGCATATCCATTATTATTCGATCCACAAACCGCCGGTGGTATGCTCGCGGCTATTCCAGAGAACGAGGCAAACAAATGCATCCAAAAACTTCGCGAAAATGGGTACGCATCTTCCTCTATCGTTGGTAAAATTGTTCAATGCGACTCGTCCACCGGCGTCGGCATTGGCCGCGTCTTTGTCGAAAACAGTGCAGAGAAGATTGAGTTTACTGGATTTTAGTCGTAGAAGGGGAGTGTCGTGTCAAGTTATTAGTCTTCTGATTAGAATGTTATGTATGCATTAAACCGTCGCGTTCAATACTCAAGGAATAAACATCCCGCGCCTACGACTTTATACCTATTCAAATATTCTTTCCTCATTTTCCTGATTTTTCCTCGTCACTCGCCACACAAAAACGCATCCGCTTTGCGAGAGGGCGTTTGTATCCTCAGGAGGGAGAAAAAGGTTCGCGCGCACACCAGTTTCACCGTACCCGCGAGGAGACGTTACATAAATATACTCGCAAGAGAGAGAAAGAGAGAGAGAGAAAAAAAAATGTCCTCCACGGAAGAAGTGACTCGAGAGATGCAAGCCCTGAACACGGCGACGACGACGACGACGGCGGGTGGCGATGATGGGGAAAAAGACCCTTCTTTGCACGCGTCTGGATTATCCCTCGACGAGCGCGTGAACCTGTGCCTGTCCATCGGCGAAGAGTGCATCCAACCGGAAGAGTTGAGAAGATTGCTGGACAAAAAACCAAACCCGGTCGCGTACGATGGGTTTGAACCGTCCGGTAGAATGCACATCGCCCAAGGGGTGATGAAGTGCTTGAACGTGAACAAATTGACAAAATCGGGCGTGACGTTTAAATTTTGGATCGCGGATTGGTTCGCGCAGATGAACAACAAGATGGGCGGAGACATAAAGAAAATACAGAAAGTTGGGATGTACATGGTGGAAGTATGGAAAGCGGTCGGGATGGATTTGAGTAAAGTGGAGTTTATTTGGTCGAGTGAGGAGATTAATCGCAGAGCGCACGAGTATTGGCCGTTGGTTTTGGACATCGCAAGGAAGAATTCGTTGGGGAGGATTATTCGGTGTTCGCAGATCATGGGACGGTCGGAAAGCGATGATTTAGCGGCAAGTCAGATATTTTATCCAGTGATGCAGTGCGCGGATATATTTTTCTTGGGCGCGGATATTTGCCAACTTGGGATGGACCAGAGGAAAGTGAACATGTTGGCGAGGGAGTATTGTGACGATATCAAGAGGAAGAATAAACCGATCATTTTGAGTCACAAGATGTTAGCTGGGTTGAAAGAAGGACAGGAAAAGATGAGTAAAAGCGATCCAAATTCGGCTATATTTATGGAGGATAGCGAGAAGGACGTGCAATCGAAGATCAAGAAGGCGTATTGTCCTCCCGGTGTAGTCGAGAAGAATCCGTGTTTGGAGTACATCAAGCACGTGATTTTTCCGTGGTGCGAGGAATTTAAGTTGTATCGTAAGAGCGATGAGGAACCAGAAACGGGTAAATTGGAAGTGTACGAGTCGTACGAACGGTTCGAGAAGGAGTACGTCGAGGAGAAGATTCATCCGGGGGATTTGAAACCGAGTTTATCGAAACATTTGAACGCAATTTTACAGCCGGTGAGAGATCATTTCGAGAACGACGAAAACGCGAAGAATTTGTTGAAAACGATCAAAGCGTACAAAGTGACCAAGTAAATCGAACGACGATATTTTGGATACAGAAGAAAGAGAATATTACTTTTCGTACCAACCATAGGCGCGATTGAACTTTATTTTGAGTACCACCAAGACTACCACACACTACCGTTGAGCGGCGCGAAGAAGAAAAATTTTGAACACCCACACAAAAGAGGTTTGATGAGTGATTATTATTCATTGATTATTTTTCTTTCAAAAATTTGAAAAAGGGAGGAGGAGCGTCTCCCACGTCCAATCCAATCGTCACACTTTTCCTTTTGAAAACGCGCTTTGCTTTATTAAAGATCATGCCACCCGCGACAGCTCTCCAAACGTACCCCTCTTCTACCCGCGCCTCCAAAAGCAGCGCCTTCAAAAGCGCCTCCCGCTCTCCCTCGTCTCGCCTGGTTGTTGGTTGCGGAAACAACGCGTCGCAGAAAACACGTTGTCAAAGTCGACCACGATGTCGAGCAGGCGTCGTCGTCCGTGCGGGACTCCTCGGAGATCGCGAAGACAAGAGTCTCTGGGACGAACTGCTGGAAGCGGACGACGGCAGTTCTTCGTCGTCCGACCCGTCCTCGGAACAACCCTTGTGGGAGATGTTAGCGGACGAAGAAGAGGACATGGACGTGTCCGCGATGCCCGCGAGTGATGCTGAAGTCGCTGAGAAGAAAAAGAAAGTTGTGGTGAAGAAAACGAGGAAAAAATCTTCCGTCGGAGGAGGAAAAAGCGCTACCGCGTCTAAAAACAAAGCTAAAGACAGCAAAGCGGTGATTTCAAACGCCACGACGGCGAAAGCGACGACGACAAAGTCGCTCCGCTCGACCCAAAAGAATAAAGAGGAAGAAGAGGAGGACATTTCGGCGGAAGACGCCGCCGCCGAACTCTTTCGCGATACGACCAGAGACGCGTTACGCATATCGAAATCTGATTTCACGGTGTCCTCAATCATCGATAAAATCAATCGCGGGAAAGTTGATTTGAGACCGAGTTACCAGAGGGAGTATGTGTGGACGGTTCGCACGGCGAGCAAATTAATCGAGAGTTTATTGTTGAACATTCCGGTACCGACGATGTTTTTCCACGAGGTGAAATCGGGCAAGTTGGAAGTCGTGGACGGGAAGCAACGATTGACTTCGATTTTTTCGTTTGTGCAGAACGAGTTTCCCGGTGGGCAGGCGTTTAAGTTGAGCGGTTTGGAGGTGTATCATGAATTAAACGGGAAGACGTTCGACGAATTGAACGAGACGTTCCAGGAGATTATTTTGGATTACCCGTTGAATGTGCATACAATTTCCAAGACGTCGCAACCGGATTTTGTATTTGAGGTTTTTGAGAGGTTAAACATGGGCGCGACGCAGTTGAACGAACAAGAGTTGAGAAATTGCATTTATCAAGGCGCATATACGGATTTGTTGGAGGAGTTAACCTTGAACGAAAGCTTCTTGTTCGCGAATCGATCGAAAATGCCGCACTTGAGAATGCGCGACCGCGAGTTGATTTTGCGATTTTTCACCATGCAACGCACGACGCCGAGCGGGTTTTATTTACCGGCAAAGTCCTGGTTGAATGAAGAGATGCGCGAAAACAAAGACTTGTTGCCAAAAGAAGCGGCGGAGATGACTGAACTTTTCGAAAAGACGTTAAAATTATCCGTCGACATCTTTGGCGACTGCGCGTTTCGCCCAGCCAAGTACCCTGATGGGAGCAAGAAAGGCAAAAAAGTTACCGCAGAAGACGTCAGCGGCTTATTCGTTCGCGAATACTTTGAATCCGGCGAGATTTCCGTCGCTTTGTGGGACACTATCAACAGCTCGTTCGCCAAAATGGCTCAAGACGAAAATGAAACCAAACTTGCCTTGGAAATCAAGGATGAAATAGTCGCGGCATGGATCAATTTGGCAAGGAGCGATAAGTTTAGACGGAACATGGTATCGCAACCGAAAGCGGTTTTAGCCAGGGATGAAATGTTTAGAGATATGCTGTTGGGTTTAGGTTTGTTGTCGCCGAATGACGAGGACGAAAATGAAGAGAGTGCAAGAGGACCGAGATAGAGATCATTTGTAAAATATTTTAATGCATGCCAATACTATTTATGTTAAAGAAGAAACCCACATTTGTTTGTCCTCAACATAAAATAACAGAGATAGAATACTTAGTATAAGCGTACACAATGAGCGCAAAGAACAAGAAGAGGTAGAGTAATTGAACGATAATGTCCGGATACTTCCAACCGTGGTACACCGTCTTTATCGTCTCCATCTCTTTCGTATGTTTAGTGAAAGACTACGTCCAATCGGATTTGTTGTTCTGCGCAGCTCTCGCTTTATTGATAACCGGGAAAGTCATCACCGTGGAAGAAGGCATACAAGGATTCGCCAACGAAGGACTATTAACCGTGGCTGCTTTATTCGTCGTTGCACAAGGTATATCCAGCACAGGCGGTTTAGATTGGTACATGGGCCGCTTTTTAGGTAAACCGAAGACGATTGCGTCGGCGCAGATACGGTTGATGTTCCCAATCGCTATAATATCAGCGTTTTTGAACAATACGCCGGTAGTTGCGGTGATGATTCCAATCGTCCAAAGGTGGGCAGAGAACAACGGGATGAGTAAGAAACAAGTTTTAATGCCTTTATCGTTTGCGAGCATTTTAGGCGGGACATGTACGTTGATTGGGACGTCGACAAATCTAGTCGTCACCGGGATGTTAGAGACATGGGCAAAAGAGAATAAAGAAAAGATAGGCGCAGACAAGGTGGACATTGGCTTGTTCGATTTAGGAAAGTACGGGGTGCCAGTAGCGTTTAGTGGTATCGTGTACGTGATTATATTTTCAAAGTATTTGTTGCCGGGCGGGAACTTGCAAAGAGGGAGACGGAACGGTTCATCTTCACAAAACAGAGCTGCGGAAGACGACGATAATGAGGACATTATTGTAGGCGCAAAAGTGATGCCGTGGTCAGACGCGGTTGGGAGAACTATTGAAGCGTCTGGGTTGAGAGGGTTACCTGGTTTGTATCTCGTTTCCGTGAGACGGAGTGGGAGTTTGATTCGAGCGGTTGGGCCCGAGTTTATCATCAACCAAGGCGACATTTTGTACTTTACAGGGTTGATTGAATCTCTCGGAAGTATATCTAGCGAACACGGTTTAACTGCAATAACGCATGAAGACGACGACCACGACGAACCGCCGTCGTCGGAAGTAACGACTATTCGCGAAAATGTGGCGAGAGCCTCTTCCTCGGAAGCGATGCGAGAAATTCTCGATTTGCAGACGCTGGCGCGATCTCAAGCCATCGATGGGAGAGACAAAGCTGAGCATCTATACAGAGATAGGCGCGATACGTCCGATGCTATAGGAGGCGATGAAGTTTCTGTCTCGTCGGCTGAGATGAATATAACACTTGGCCCGGCTTTAGTTTCCGTAGAGAAAGATCCGGACGCATCAGAGGGTGATCAAGCTCGAATGGTTCTTGGAATCAGTGCCACCGATAGACCCGGTTTATTACATGATATCTCGAAAAGTCTCAATCGTCTTAAAGTGCAATGCTTACACAGCGAAGCGAGTGCGGTTGGTGGACGTTCGATATCCATTTGGAGAATAGTAGCGCTCGATCCGGAAACAAAACGTGAAGAAATTCGTGCTGTCGTGCAAGCGATGCTGGCGCCCACGACGGGCTCTGGTGCGCAAAAGGAAAGAGGTCAAATGGTCATGCGATGCAAAGTGAAAGTTGGATCAACGTTGGTGCATAAATTTGTGAAAGACGTCGATTTTCGCGCGACGTACGGCGGCGCCATCGTTGCCGTCCAAAGGAACGGACGTGCCCCGAGTGGAAAGTTACGAAACGTTCGATTAGAAGCAAACGACAATTTAGTCGTACAGGTAAGGCCAGATTCGCCTTTGGTGACGTTGCAACAAATAGCCAGGAACGCAGCTTTGAAAGCCAAGCAAGAAAACGAGTCCGGAAGAGGACAAGGGCGAGGAAGTGGCTCGAATAGTCGAAGAAGCAGTCACGATAATTTACTTAGCTCTTCGGGAAGAAACCGGAGCTTGAGCGTATTACCGACAACGACGGCAGTTTTAGATGTCGAACGCGGTAACGACGAAGACGCCGAATATAACGAAGCGCTGAGGAACGAAATCACCGCGGTTGCAAATATGGAAATTAATGAGGAGGATTTGACCGGCTTAGATAGATGCAAAGTTGATTTCGATATTCCATGGGAAGACATCATGCAGTTGGGCGACGACGCCAAAGAATTTTTGATTGGCGTAAAAATTGAAAACACGGCGAGACAATTCATCGGCAAAAGCGCGATTGAAGCCGGATTGAGAACTTTGCCGAAGCTTTTCCTCGTATCTATTGAGCGCGGTGTGTATGATGCGAATAACATGTTACAAGAAGAGTTGACCATTGACGTTACGGAGCCGTTAGCACCTGGTGACATTCTCTGGTACGCTGGAGAGGCAGTTGCGGTATCTTCCTTACGAAAAATCCCAGGCTTGACGACGCTCGGCTCTGACCAAGCATCCAAACTATCGTCTTCCAATCAAGATCGAAGACTTGTTCAAGCCGTCATCGCTAAGAACGGGCCTTTAGTTGGGAAAAGTATCAGAGATATGAAATTTCGCACGAGATATAACGCTGTCGTTTTAGCGGTACATCGCGAAGGCGCCAGAGTGCATGCGAAAATGGGTGAGGTTGTTTTACACGCCGGAGATGTGTTATTATTAGACGCAGGCCCAGATTTAGTTCGCGAAGGTTTTGCGTTGGTTTCTATTTTAGAGGATTCTGCGCCTCCGCGGCTCTCTCTGTTAGTACCGGCCATTTCTTGCGCGGTGGCGATGATTGTGTTGTACACATTTGGTGTAATGAGTTTATTAGTCGCCGCGATTCTCGCCGCCGGTGTTATGATTGCCTCGGGCGCAATGTCTCAACAAGAAGCGCGAGATGCCATCAAATGGGACGTCATTGTTACCATTGCAGCTGCTTTTGGTTTATCCAAAGCGCTTCAGAATTCCGGTGTGGCGAGTTTCATGGCTGAACAACTCGTCAAGTTAGGTACGGCGACAAACACGGGAGAGATTGGATTATTCGTCGGCGCCTACCTGGCTACTTTTCTCATATCCAACGTCGTAACGAATAATGCCGCTGCGGCTTTAATGTTCCCAATCGTCGCCGAAGCGGCTGTAGAAGCCAATATATCTTTACTCAAAATGTCCTACCTTCTCATGCTCGGCGCCTCGGCATCGTTCATGTCACCGTTTGGCTATCAAACCAACTTGATGGTTTACGGTCCCGGCGGGGACGTGTTTAAAGATTTCTTAACCTTTGGTTTCCCCATGCAGCTCGTGCAGTTGATCGTTTCTGTGGCCGTAATCGCCGCGGACGAGTTATGGTGGCTCTTATGGCTCGTCTTAGGCGGCGTCTTGTTGGTCGTTTGTGTTGCGAAAGTGTACGGGTTCGAAAATACCATCTCAAAGGTGAAGATATGGAAGAAAAATAGTTGAAAGAAAGTATCGGTATATTTAGTAGGTAGTGGTATATATAGTAAAACAAGTGTAGTATACAAGTCTAGAAAGTAGAAGGAAGCAGCCCACAGAACTGCATCTTCATTCATCCTCGCGCTTTCTTTTCTCTTCTTAATTTTTAGTGTTAATAGTACAAAGGTGATTTTGGTACAAGATCCGAGCTCCCGAAAGCACTTTTGGAGGACAAAGCAAAGGGTAAAAGAGAGATATAATAAACTATCTCATACTGCTCCAGGCCACGGCCGCGTTTACTCTCCGACGCTCGATATCCGCCGATTTCACTCCTCTGTCAGTAGTGGCAGCCGCTTGTTCTTTTTGTTCCATCTTTACTGGCGCCGTCGCCGTCGCGGGTTGTAAAGACGAGGAACCTTCCTCTTCTTCTCGTCTTTGCTGACTGGACAGGTGACCAAAGGAAAACAATTTCGAGGTGGGGACTTTTAACGCGCTCTCTCCAGTCCTCATGGTTTGGATAAACCCGTACGCAAACCCACCCAAAATGGACGCTTTGGCCAAATTCTGCGTGTTTCGCAAAATCGCGTTGGATATGTTCGTTATCATCATCAACCCGTGGTATTAATTAATTTACGTCAAGCAGCGCGCAAAAATTCTTCCGCCTTTTCTTCTTGGGCGGCAAAAAGTGGTTCTATACCTCGCGCGAGAGTATAAAAGCGCGGGAGTAGTATCACGTATCGCCACGACTCGAAAAAAAGTCGAAGGGATAAAACGTTGCTCTCTCCTTTTCGACCGAGAAAGGCGACGCTTTCTCTTCGCGAAGCGCGCGTTTTCTCGTTTTGACGTTTTGGCGTTTGTTGTCCTTCTTCGGCTTTTCTCTCTCTCTTTTTTGCGATATTTTTCTTCTGTGCGCTCATCAAATCCGTCTCGTGTCGTTTGGTCTCTTTGTCGAACAAAAAAAAAAGAGAGCAGCAGCAAAACAAAGAAAAAGAGAGAGAGTTTGTTGGGAGGGAGGAAAAAACTCTCTTTCCTCTTTTTTTCTTCTTTTCATTATTGTCCAACAAAGAGAAGAAGAACACAAAAAGCGAGACTTTTGAGAGTGGAGGGAGAGAAGCCCAAAAAAAAAAACAGAAAAAAAAAAGCCCGCCAAAGCCAAACAAACAACAAAAAGAAGAGAGGAAGAGAGAGAAGAAAAAGGGAGAGCGATTGTCTCGTTTTCGTTTTCATTCGCATCATATTCATCATCGAGAGGCGCTCTCCCTTTGGAGGTTAGAGAGTCGTCTTCGTTCGTTGGCAAGCGATACTACTCTCGAAAGCGCCAGCTCTTCTCGGAACGCGTTTCGCGGAGAAAGAGAGAGAGAATTTGCGCGTTTTTCTCGAAGGGAGAACGTGCGATTCTTCTTTCTTGGAAATTTTAAACGACTGAGAGAGACGGCGTTTGAAATCTGAAGAGAAAAAACATCATTGGTGAATGTCCGCGCTCGTCGAGGTTCCAACGCGCGACGAGGAAAAAGAAAACAGAAAGAAAACGAACGACGCCGTGTCGACCAGCGGGAAAGGTGAGCTTTTTTCTGTTTCTCTCTCTCTCTCTCTCTCTCTCTCTCTCTCTCTCTCGTTGTGCGCTTTAGAGCGATAATCGACTTTTAAAAATCTCCATCATCTTTCGACAAATTTTGACTTTTCAACACCGCCGCTGACTTTGAAACGTCCTCTTCTTTCTCTCTCTCTCTCGTTACACAGAAATCATGCTTCAAACCCCCGTGCGACCTTCCTCAAAGTTGAAAATGGAAGAATATTTCTTAGCCTGGGTGCACGAAGCGAACAATCGGATCACGGTACGGGTTATTTCTCATCGTATGGTCACGTATACGGTCGTCTTCTCTTTCGGTTTGGACTGGTTTCTTTGATATTTTCTATAAGAAAACAAAATATATTTCTAACATTCCTTCCTCTCTGCATTAACAGATATCAAACGCGTTTCACCACGAGGAGGAAAATGCGGCTACAACGACGTCGTCGATTCCGCTTGGCTCGCCCATTCGAAACAATAACAATAACACTAATACTATCGCACCGCCAAAGTCGCCGACGAGGAGTAGTTTTTATACCAAATCGAGCGTTACGGCGGCGTCACCACCAAAGTCGCCGATAAAATCGCCTGAGGCGTTCTTATCACCGACGAGAGAAAGAAAGAAGAAGCAGTTGAAGTTTGGTGAAGATTTGTCATCGTCGCCGTCGCGTGAAGAGGAAAAGAGTGACGACTTGGAACCGCCGACTCTTGATATCCCGGAGAACGACGATAGCGAAGATTTTAGCGTGAAAATGATCACGAGTTCCGTGCAACAGTTAGCTTTAGAGGCGGAAAAAGAAAACGTGGTTGAGAAGCATCAACTCCAAAAATCCTCGTCAGTGGTTTTGGAGGGTAAGATGCCGTTTGCGAAACAGCAACAAGGCTTGAGTCCAAGCCGAGGACAAAATAATGGCACCTTGAGTTCTCAATCGTCTACCTCGTCCTCCTCCTCGTTAACAACATCATTTTCGTCGAATCTTCTGATTCCTCAGTTTTTCTTCCCGAACAAGAAGTGGGTTCCAGAGGTAAAATCGGAAAAGATTATGCAAAAATTCACGCAAAAGTTCAACGACGTCTTGTACAACGAAACGCCGGGTGTTTTGAATAAAGAAACGTTTTCGAGTTTAGTTAGAGAATTCATCGGCATTCCGAGTTATTTTGGCCCATTGATAATCAAACGCGCGACGGATATGTGTAGTAGTAACGTAGATGATGTTCCAACATCGTCAGTGTCATCCACAAAATCAGCAAATACGACGGAAATGAAGGATTTTGAAGACTTGGAGGAATTGGAAGACATGAATCAAATCAAAAGAGACGATTTCTTGCACTTTTGGAAGACAACATTGTCGAAATATAACGACGAGACAGAAATGATTTATAACATTTTGAAAAATCCGAAGCAAAAAGGTGATTTTGTCTCGCAAAACGATTTCAGATTGGTCATTCGAGCGTTGCTCGATACCCATCCCGGTTTAGAGTTTTTGAAACACACGGCGGAGTTTCAAGATCGATATTTAGAAACCGTGATTTATAGAATATTCTACACGGTGAACAAGGAGTGGAACGGTCGAATGACGCTCAGAGAGTTGAAGAAATCGGAGTTGGTGAGCGCTTTTAAACAGTGCGAAGTCGAAGAGGACATCAACAAAGTCTTGAGATTTTTCAGTTACGAACACTTTTACGTGATTTATTGCAAATTCTGGGAGCTCGATACGGACCACGATTTCTTAATTGACCGAGACGATTTGTTGCGATATGGGAACCACGCTTTGACGTATAAAATCGTAGACCGCGTTCTGTCGGAAAGCGTGAAACCGTTCACTTCTGGCGTCCCGGGTAAAATGGGATACGAAGATTTCGTTTGGTTCGTCCTCTCCGAAGAATACAAATCTCACGACTTGTCCATTAAATATTGGTTCAGGTGCGTGGACATCGACAACGACGGGTTCTTAACCTGCGGTGATTTGGCGTATTTTTATGAGGAGCAATTGCAACGAATGGAGTGCTTAGCTCAAGAACCGGTATTCTTCGAAGACATCGTTTGCCAACTCACGGATATGATTAAACCAAAAATCGAAGGTTTCATCACTTTAGAGGACATGGTTCGCTCGTTGCCGATGAGCGGGAACACGTTCAACGTCTTGTTCAACCTGAACAAATTCATTTTGTTCGAAACCCGAGACCCGTTTACGATTCGTCAGGAGAGAGAAGAGAAACATTTGACGGAATGGGATCGATTTGCACGAGTAGAATACATTCGTTTATCTCAAGAAGATGACGAAATAATGTCCGACGCGGATGAAGCCGACGTTGAGAATTTGTCCTCGTTTGCGGTGCGCATGAACGAAGACGACGACGAGCACGAGGGGGATAATAATAGCAGTAACAACAGTAGCAGTAAAACTCACGAAACCTCTTCGTCGGTCTGGGACGATGACGAAGACGAAGATGAGTATTAGTTTTGATTGTACACTACGTAGAAGAGACACAGAGAAGAGCGTTTGTATTTTTAATTCCTGTTTTTGTTCACTTTTATACTTTCGACGAGGGGTCCTTTTCATTTCGATCTTTGTGCGACAAAAGAGTTTTGCTTCCAAATGCCAAAGAGAGAGAGAGAGATCTTTCTGAGGAGAAAAGGGCACCCCATTTTTATTCATTTTTACCGGAAACGAACACGAAAAAAAAAAGGACACCGATATTAAATATGTTCATAAATAAATCGAAAAAGCCACGCGCGGTTATTTGACGACGACGTCTCGCGCACACGCCTTCACGGGTTCACGAACACGCATCCACACCCCGCCACGCAGACTTGAAATGCACGCGTCCGCGACTCTCTCGCGCGCGCGCTTGCCCGTTGGGGTCTTCTCGAGGTGCGTTTGTTTTTTCGAGGCGACATCGAAAAAATTGTCTGACTCGACTCTCCTTGGACCCCTCGGCGTGGGTCGCGTCGCTTCAACGGCGTTTTATTCTTTTTTCTCTCCCTCTCTCCCTCCCTCGTTCTCCGAACCGCGATCATCGCGATCATCATCATCATCGTCGAGGTCGTGTCGCGATCCTGGATTCATCATCCTTTCTCGATGTGGATCGATTTGGATCGACTTTGGGGGTGCAGTTCACCGCGTCACGCGGTGGATGACGCAGAAAGAGAGAGTGATAAGAAGAGAGAGGTGGTCTCGTCATTTCCCCGAAGAAAAGAAAAGAAAGAGAAAAATCAAAAATCCCCCTCCCCTCCCCTTTTTTTTTTGGTTTTTTTGGGGGGGTGAAAGAAGAAGAAGAAGAAGTCTCTTTTGATTTTTTTTTTGGTGCTTGCGACAAAATGATTCGAGTGATTTCGAAGACCTTTTGTCGAACCGAAGAAGAGGCTTGGAAAAGCGCCTTTTGGGGAGACCCTAATAGTCCTACGGACGACTTTAACGAGAGAAGAGGAAAAAAAAATACGAGGAGGAGGAGGACAAAGAGTGGTGGTTTTTTTGTGTACGCTGCTGACGACTTTACTTTTTTTTTCTCTTCTCCCACGCGAAACAGAACGACATCGACCTTGAAAAGGACTCGCAGAGCGACTGTTGGTGTCGCGGCGCGCGCTTCTACGACGGATCAAGGGAATGCGAGCGTCCCGAAAGTTATCATCGATAATTTGTCGGACCCGTTGGCGACTATCCTTGAGATTGAGTTTGGAGACAAACTCGGGGAACTCGTGGATACGTGCGAAGCGATTAGAAACTTGGGGTTGGATATTTCCCGAGCGGAAATCACGGAAGACAACCAAAACCGCTTTTACGTGACGGACCACCAAAGTTCGGAGAAGATCACGGCATCGGCGAGATTGGAGGATTTGAGACAAGTCGTGTTGACATCTATGTGCTATTATCACCCAGAAGCGCAAGATTTTGTGCAGCAAACGGCGAGAAACTCTAAGCCAGACGAAGTGACGGACGAGGCGGAAGCCGAGTACGTGACTCCGACGAAGAAGAAGAAACAAATTGTGCCGACGAGCGTTAAGGTGACCTCCGTCGCAAATGGCACCAAGTCCAAGTTGTTGATTGAAACTACGGACAGACCGGGATTGTTGTCTGAAATTGTTCGCGTGCTGAAGGATTTAAACTTGAACGTTGTCCAAGCGGAGATTGACACGATTGGTGCCGCGGCTGTGGATACCATGTTGTGCACATACCATGGGAAGGCACTGAACAGCAACATGGAGCAGTTGGTGGTGAACACATTGCAATACTATCTCAGTCGTTTGGACAGAGAGGAAAGTTACTAAGAAAAAAGAAACTTTAAGAGTAACAAGAGCAGCGCGAATCAACACTTCATCCTCAACAAAAAACAATGTATAGAATAGCCAATTGAGAGAGGGGAGAGGATGCGTACGCGTCTACGCTTTGGGGAGAGAGAAAGAGAGTGAGTGAGAGAGAGAGAGAGAGAGAGAGAGACAAGGTGCGCGGCGAAAGAGCAGAAGAATAAAAGAAATAGGGAGGGAGATCAAAGAGCGGGATCGAAGAGAACCGATACTACATAAATATAAAGTTGTATAAATGGAAACTCTCCAACACATCAAAGCGCATAGATTGAATACTTTTAGTTAGATAGCGCCGGTAGCGGTTTTATCTTCTTCCTCCTAGAATTTTTGTTTTTCTCTTTCCGTTGCGCCATATAAAAATTTGTATCTACGCGAGGAAGGAAGACTGAGAGACCGATAGGACGAACACCCGCTTCTTCTTCTTCTTCTTCTTCTTCTTTTACGCGAGTAGATGATTCATTCGGCGGTGCTGTGCGGTGCGCCGGTGGCGGCAACGACGAGCGTGTCGTCCTCTTCTCACCACCAGCAGCTCGAGCAGCAACACAAGGCGTCGCCGGTAACGTTCGCCCTCTCTCCTCGAGCGACTTCGTGGAAGACGTCGACGTCTTTGTCTTCGCGAATACTACCAGCGAGCAGGCTCGCGAGGACTGATGAGAGATGGCAAAACAGAACGAGAGCGATGTCCTCTTCTTCGGCTTCTTCTTCGAGCGATGCTTCGTCTTCCTCTCTGGTCTTTAGGAGTGGTGTGAGTCACCAACGCGTCTTGGATGACGATGGGACGAGTCACCCATCAGATAAAGCGCATCGTTTCGGACCGTTGAGCAGCAGCGTTTCGAGAGAGAACAGAACAAAGAGAGCCGTAATAACGACGCACGCGATACGCGATTCATCATCCGGTGGTGGTGGTGGTGATTCATCGAATACAGAAGGAGAAGAGAAAGAGAAAAAGAGAACAACTAGCAGTGAAAGCAAGAGTCAACAACGAAGGAAATCGGGTGATAACAACTACAACGACGACGAGGAGGAAGAGGAAGAAGAGGTTAGCACGAGAAGCTACGTACAACGCAGAGTAGAATCAAGCGGGGCGTACGGAGATATTTCAAACGAACGACAGCCGCGTAAAACTTCATCACCATCGTCGTCATCGTCGTCGGCGTCGTCGGCGTCGTCGGCGGGACAGCAGCAAAAAAAGACAAAGCGAACGGAAAACGAGATAATGAGACACCAAGGCAAACTGCTAGGAACGCCAAAGTTGAAAATGCCTTATGTGGTTAGAAATGACGTGATAAGAGAGATGCCAACTATAAAAGCGTTACTGAATTATATCGAAGCTCACATTCTAGAGTTTAGTGTGGTGAATGTAGCGACGGCGATACACAAATGTGGGACTTTTGTTCGCAATAGCAAATATCTTCGAACTTCTAGTAGCACAGGGCCGATTTCGATGACAGAAGTAAATCCAAACGCTAGAAGTTTAGTAGAAGAAGATAATACCGTAGGGGAGAACAAGTTTGCAACTAACGAAGACATCATCCAGACGTGCCAAAACATTTTGGAGAACAAAGTCTTTCAAATGCTGCTGTTGCGCTTAGAAGCGATGGTACCGAGAGGGGACAATCCAAAGAGCTTAACACGAACTGCACTTGATTACGGAACTCCTATGAGCCGTGAATACGCGAATATACTTTGGGGACTAGCGCACTGCGGCGTGCAAACTCGATTGCAGGGAAACGAACTCACGACAATTCTGTTTAAACAGTACGTGAATTGCGCGAAAGAGAACAATTATTCGAATTTTATCGGACAAAACGTTTCGAACGTGCTTTGGGCGTATGCAATCATGAGTTGTTCCGGTAGGCCCGTCGAAGTCGACGAGTCAAAGGAGGTTTACCAGAAAAGAGATGATTATTGTGTGGATAGAATGTATGGGGGCATTCCTACGGAGGAAATTCCGCTGACACTCAAAACTGAGCTTTTAGATACCATCGAAAGATTGAACTTGTTTGTCATGGACGGGTATGTTCCCCAAGGAGTTGCCAACTGTTTGTGGGCATATGGCACACTTCGTTATAGACTTGGACCGGAACCGGCAGCAGCGTTTAGAAAGGGCATTGCAATGCATTTAGGGCAACCGCGCAGATCTTCAGAATATGGTTTTGGCGCTGGCAACTTCAAGACACAAGAAACTTCCAATATTTTGTGGGCGTGCGCGCAAATCAGATTTGACATGGGAAAAGATCTTGCTGGCATGTTCCTTCACAGCATGACGGAAAGTATATTCAACGATCCAAAGATTTGGTCTATTCAGTCGCTCACGAATATACTCTGGGCTCTCGCACATTTGAAAGATGTAGTTGGCCATGAAGTTTACACGCCACCGAGCGGTTTACTTAAGCGAATTGAAGACCTGCTCGAACCAAAAATTGAAACGATGTTTATGCAGGGCATTGCAAATACTCTTTGGGCCTATGCTACCTTAGAGTACGAGCCGGAACTCGATTTTCTAAATCGAATGAGTGCGAGGTGGGACAAAAAATTGTGGGAGCACTCGATGGTGGAAAATTGCAACGCGTTCTGGGCGTATACAAAGTTTAAAAATTTTCGACCAAATCAAAGATTTGTGGATTATCTAGCGAAAACACAAAGGAAGTGCACGATGCTTAAAGAAAAGTGGGATACAGAAGATACCTCGGACTCCGTTAGAATACCCCATGTTTACACAGAGGAGACGCTTACAGTCATGGTATTCGTGAATGGAATTTACGGGATGGCGCAAATCGGTGCCACTCCAGGCGACGGAGGCAGGTACTTCCAACACGTGATGAGAGAAATGACCGAATGGCTCAAAGTGACGTACAATCCGCATCAAAAGAACAAAAATTGTACGCAACCCATCGTCAACTACATGCGAAGCTTGGCACTCATAAGGTATTTACCGGACAATGATTTCGTGGAAGCCATGAGTAAAAGAGCGAAGATGGAAGCTGAAAATGATCAATTTACTGTCCAAGGGATCTCACAAATGTTGTGGTCATGGTCAACTTTAGGTTTGAAAATTCCAAAAGAAGTAGTGTTCGCACTCGTGCATGCGTTGATGCGACAATGGGATCGAGTCCGCGTCCAACCATTAACGACTTCTATTTGGGCACTTGCAAATATGGGATTTATGGATGAAAAGGGCGTTTTTGAAGTGTTTCGTAAAAAATTTGCCACGTTGAAGGTTGAACAGTTCGTGCCTGATAAGGATATGCTCGTTACGGGAGGACCAGTTCACCATAAAGCCATGAATCAAGGTTACCAAGCCCATTTTGCATACGAGATCCTTTCGACGAACGGGAAATTGATGTACCCGGAGTTGGAGCGTGAGGCGAGGAAGAATTGGGTGGAAATCACGAGAACGTGCGTGACAATTTCTGGGTTTCAACAAGAAGTCTCGTCGACGCTTTCAGAAATGGGCGTCCCTCATGAGCTCGAATTCCTCAGTGACGGTGGCTTATATTCTTTGGATATCGCTTTGAAAGGTCGCAAGATCTGCATCGAAGCCGATGGACCGACTCATTACTCGTCAAACCAACCCACTGTTCGAATCGGTGGCGATAACTTGAGAGAAGCCGTTTTGACAAAGCAAGGCTGGACACTCATTCAAATACCATGGTTCATTTGGAAAAAGTTACCAGAAAGAGGTAAATTTCGACGCGGGTACGTGGCAAATCTTCTTTACGAGCACGCTGGTTTAACCATGAAGCAGTTGACTGCTGGTACGCAAAAAGAAGCGTCTCTGAGAGATTTGGGAACGGACGTTTTCATGTCGGAACTCGATGCCCCCGACATGAAGGAAAATGGTACGAGATTGTCGTCGTCCTCCTCCTCCTCCTCAACTACATTTAGTCCATACGGTATGGATTTTGAAAAACCCTCTTCCTCTTCTTCCTCTTCTTCTTCTCCTTCTATTCATTCATCGGCGTCTTCGGCTCCAAAACGGAGGAAACTGTCAACTTCTTCCTCCTCCTCTCGCGTGATACAACCGGTCGCTCCGGGAACTCGCCGAGTGTCAGCAAAGTCCCCTCGAAGATCTGCATCTTCAACGAGGAAAAAAGCATCATCACTTTCGGATGCGGAATCTAAACGCTTAGCCGAAAAGTTGGGCTCTCGAAAAGTCGAAACGCCAACCGATGAGGGTGGTTCTCCTACGAAGCGAAAAGTGGTCAAGCGCCGCGTGAAAAGAAAAGTAGTATCGTCTAAGGACGACGCAGCAGCAGGCGGCGCTGAAGAAGGGAAGAATGTAAAAAAGAGCGGAGCAGAGGGGGACGTGAAAGAATAATAAGAATCTGATTAAAGATATATAGTCATAGTTTGCTTTGTTATACGCGCAGAGTAGAATCAATCATAGAGCAGTTCCTCTGACACTTGTCTTGTCTTGTTTTTTTTTGTTTTTTGTTTTTTTTGTTCGACGAGGACGAGACGTTTTCGTTCGAGAGAGAGAAAAAGAGAGAGCGAGACGAGAGGGAAAAAAATCGCACGTAATATTTAATCCGAATTTGCCGGCAGGTAGGAAGACAAGGAAGAGAAGAAAAAGAGACGGAAATTTTGCTTCTGCGGCTTCTTTACTTTTTTTACCCAGGGTGCGTGTGGGCTTCGCTTGTACACATTCCCCGAGCACCTCTCGCTAAAACGCGGACTTTGAATACTTTCGAACGCGTTTGTGTGAGGTTTTTGACAGAACACGGTTCGCGAGACCCTCGGTGAGACAGAAAAGTTATTTTTTTGCTCTCACAAAGAGAGACGCATTTGTACATTTCGCTCCCTCTTTCCATTTCAGGCCCGGAAAAATCGCTAACAGAAAACGTAAATCAAACGCGTAGAACACCCAGAAGCGACCGAGAAACTCACTGAGAAAGAGTGGATTCTTGGGGACAGATTCATCCGTTGTAGTAAAAAAATGTCCGCGCCGTGGGCGAACGTTCTCAAGCAGTCCTCCGGCTCGCCGGCAGCCGCTGCGGATGAGAAAAAGAATTCACAAGGAGCTGCTGAAAATTCCGCTCAAACAAAACAAGAGACGACGAAAAAAGACGCATCATCATTGGAGAAAGATAACGGAGGGGCGACCGCTGCAGCCATGGAAAAGAAACCAGAGGGAGAGAAGAATAAAGAATCGGGTTCGAGCGAAGGCCAATCGGGCGCCACGACTGTCGGGAGCATGGCGGCTGCGGCCGTGACATCGTTCGCGTCTTTGTTCGGCGGCGGGAAGAAAAAAGTTGAGGATACGTTAGATGATGATACGATGGAATACAACAAACCTCACTCTGGTTCCAATAATAACAACAACAACAACAACAACAACAACAACAACAATAATAATAATAAATCTTCGGGCAAAAAGAAGAAGAATAAAAGTAACAACGATAACAATAGCTCTAATAACAAAGACTCGTCCGATAACAAGAAAGAAGGCGGAGATAAGAAGGAGAAACCAATAAACTTAGTGCCGGCGGAAGCCCCTGCGAAACCGGCGTGGGGAGGAGTAAAACTCGGCGGAGGAACGCCTGGATCGAGTCCGACTGCAGCAGTCGCGGAAAATGCAGTGTGGCCGTCGTTAGGGGACGAAACTGCGGTGCCCACTGGTGCAGAAAGCGAGTTATTGAGAGCAGCAGCGGCGGAAAATGGAACGAAAGGCACTTCAAACTCGAGTTCAAAAAAGAGCCAGAAATCGGGTGAGGACGGCGCGAGCGTAAGTGTAAAAGATGCCAATAATAACAGCAACAGCGAAACTAGCGAAGCGAAAGCAAGCAAAAACAAAAACAAAAATAATCAAAACAACAACAACAACAATAACAACAACAATAACAATAACAACAACAATAACAACAACAGTAATACCAATCTGAATGCGAACAATACCAACAACAATCGACCGGCAAATGCTGCTGTGGGTGGAAGAACCACCCCTGGTGGAAGAACCGGTCCGGGCAGAGGCGGTGTCGATACGAACATCAAAGCCCGAGGACGAGGGCGAACTGGAGGTGCTGGTAGACACAGTCGGAATGGTTCTATAGGATCTACTGGATCAGATCACGGCGGCGAGTTTGGATATGGTAGCGGAGGTAGAGGAAGAGGAAGAGGAGGAGGCGATAATGATAACTCTGGTAGAGGAAGAGGAGGCAGAGGGCGAAGCATGAACGGTGGTAGAGGTTTCAACCAACAACCTTACAACGTTGGTTACATGCCTCAAGGGTATCCCGTGCGAGGAAGAGGTATGCCACCGCAAGGCTACGGGTATTATCCGCAGAATATGGCAGCCCCAGTAGCGACTAGAGCTCAGGTTTTGGCAGCGTTGAAACGGCAAGTTGAATACTACTTCTCGGTTGATAACTTATGCCGCGACTTATTCCTTAGACAAAAGATGGACCCGAAGGAAGGTTGGATTGCACTCTCTGTGATTGGAGCCTTCAACAGAGTACGTATGCTTACTCCTGATCCGACTGCGTTATCAGAAGCGTTGCAAGGATCGACGGTGGTTGAATTTAACGACGCTAAGGATGCGATTCGAGTCGGTGGCGATCAATGGCGAAACTGGTTGTTATCTGCTGATGGATCAGCAGGTGTGGCTCAACCCGCCGATAGCGATGCAACAGCGGCAGCACCAGCAGATTCAGCACCGACGAAGGCGGATGATTTCGAGATGGATGAAGACTTTGGCGATAACAATAACGAGTCTGACGATGAAAATACCGACGACGAATACGAAGAGGATGATATGAACGACGTAGATGTCGGCCGACTTATGATCGTTACGCAGAAGGGAGCACGTCATGGGCCGGGAAGTACCACTGGGAGCTCGGCAGCAAGACCTATTGTGGGGTCAGGTACAACACAAGCAATATCAACCCCAGTGAAAAATTCTGCCACTGGCTCTTGGAAGAAAGATATGGCTAACTTCTTCCCTTCATCGCTTCCTAAAGATGGACAGTCGCAACGCGAAGACATCGGCTGGTTGATGGGTTCGTTTTCCCCTAAAATTGGCTCCCAAATACATCAAGACGCGCAGCAAAGAAGAGCAGGAGACTCGCCTTCGCACATATCGCATGCCTTGTTGGAAGAGAATGGCTTTAAGCAACAGAAGTACAAGGCCTTCCACGAACGTTGCATCGAAGAGCGTAAGCGAATGGGTTGCGGTCAATCGGAGGAAATGAACACTTTGTTTCGATTTTGGAGTTACTTTTTGAGGCAAACTTTCAACGTGAAGATGTACAAAGAGTTCTGCCGTCTCGCCGAGGAAGACGCTCGAGCAAACCATCACTATGGTTTGCAATGCTTGTTTAGATTCTATTCATACGGTTTAGAAACACGTTTTCGAACTGCGATATATCGTGACTTTGAAGAGTATGCATTGAGAGATTACGAGAGTGGATCGCTATACGGATTGGAAAAGTTTTGGGCTTTCCATTTTTACTATAAAGGCCCGGAGAAACCAACCATGCGAGACGACTTGAAAGAGATCATGGAAACCAAGTTCAAAACTTTGGAGGACTTTAAGAAAGAAAGAGCGAAAAAGAAAGTCGAGGTATGATGATGACTATGAACAAGGAAAATACGCTAAGCCACAACAGCATGCGCAAAAAGAAAGAGAACATTTTGTGAAGAAAGAAAATAAATAAAAAAAATAGACGAGTGAGAATTAACGTACCGTACCACGGTACCAGTGGTACCACGGTACGTAAACTTGATAAATAAATAAATTTAGCTCTTTAGAGGCAGCTACTTCGGGGACTTATTGCCTCCGGAAAGATTAATATATTAACTTCGTAATTATATAAATTAAAACAGATGAAAATCTCTAAACGCATGCTTACTATTTACTTATCTCAAGGTTGGTGTTGCAATGTTCTTCGTGGTGTGTTCTTTACGAAGTGCCAAGAAAGCCAAAGATAGCTTCTCGAAGGTCATCGTTCCCGCTCAACACATATAATATCACTGCCGCGCCAATTGGAACGATAAGACTCTCCACATCGATACCCTGTCTTTGATTGAGTAAACTCTTCTTCATTAACAATGTGGTCACCTTGACAACTCTTGCTTTCCCATCATTCTGCATCTTCAACGCGTTTTGATCTTTCAACGTTTTCGCGACTCTGTACCCCATTTTCTTATACAGTGATCGAGCTTTACTATTCGTACTTTCTACAATCAAGGCGCACTCTTCGAAACCGTTATTCTTCGCCTCCTTTTCACACTCTCTCACCAACGCCTTGGCATAGCCTTTCCCTCTCGCCTTTCGAGAGGTGGCCAAGTTGGCAATAATTGGTACCGTTATTGCAGACCCCAGTGAGAATCTATCTACATCATTCGGAACGTTTTCATAGTCGTAATCGCCTAAATATCGTCGATACTCTACACCAGCACACGCCAACAAATCGCACGTCTCGTCGTCTCGCACGATAAACATCGCCCCTTTCTTCGCACTTGAGTATCTTTTAGATAAATCAGACGTCTGGGCGCGTTCTAAAGAGCCAATTTCTCGATTGTCTATATTCGATTTACCATTCACGAAGAAAGCGTCGACGAAGCATTCGGCAGCTTCGCGAAAATCACCTCCTCGAGCGCGCTCGATGTCCGCGTTTGCCAACGCCGCGTGGGTACATTTCTCTCTTTTTCTCTGAGGAATCACCTCCGGATGACGTCGTTTTTGTTGAAGAGAATTTAAACTTCGTCTGCTCGTTAAAGTCTGTCGGGAAAGACGAGCAGAAGACGTCGAACACGACGAAGATATCGATGGAGTGCAAACAAACCGAGCTCGCGCGAACATATCGTCTTTATATATATGTACTTATGTTCTGCGCGTTATTTTTTTGAGATGATGCTTAGAGAGAGTTGTTTTGAAAAACGTAAGAACTCGTGAAGAAATAAAGCACGCGCTGAATATTCCGATTTAACTACACCATCATCGCCTCTTCTCTACTAGTATTCGCCTTCAATCTTCTTCTTCCACCATTCCCGGAAATAAATCTTTCATGTACACCTTTCTTCGCAAAGCATTCGTAAAGCCTTCGTTGTATTTGTACTTGGTCACACCAACTGTCGTCAAAGACTTCAGTTTAGTACTCACGGTCATTTTGTGTTTATTCCCGCCGGCGAAGCCGAGCTCGAGTCTCTCGTTGCCAGCTTTCTTCATCTCATCATACGCGGCAGAATGAGGCAGGTTTACGACGTTTTGATTCCTGAACTGCTTCTTTTCGCCACCTTGGCCTCCTTTATCTGGTGTAAATACGCTTTCTGGATCGAAGTTTCTCGCGCGTTCGCGGATTTCATCCATAGCAACTTCTCGGGCGACCAATTCTCGGGCATTAGGACCGAGCTCTCGACGGTCGACGAGCTTTTCGTTTCTTAACTTTTCTTTTTCATCGTTCATTGCGTTTCGTTGCGCTATCCATTCCTCGCGAGACATGCGGATCGCGACGCCATTCGCAGAGATTGGTTTCGACTCCATTCCAGGAACGCCGCATCCGTATTTTACGAGTTCGTTAATCGCCGGTTGTAAATGTAAACCAGCACCGTACGTCTTTCGATCGAAAGAGCCTTTCAACGATGGTTTCGCGTACGTCAAACCAGCTGAACGCGTCACATCGACCGCGCGTTTCAATTCCTTCGACTCATTTTGCGACATAAAATCGTACCCTGCAGCTCTGCCAACATCAGGAGCAATAATAGTCAAAACGTATGGTAACACGTCAATTGGACTGGATTTGCGCATTGAAATAGATCGCGCATCGGTCTTTGCTTTCTTCATCCATTCCTTCGTGATTTCTCTTTTCCTTTGAAACTCTCTCTCGGCAGCTTTGATTTTTGGAAACTCGATGGAATCCATGGTACTGCAGCCACTCGCGCGATGGTGCACGGAAGCGATTTGACCGTAGAAATAATCCGTCGAATTAGTTCGGTATGAACTTTTGAAAATATCCGCATTAGAAATGTCCTTTGACACCAATGCAAAACTTTCCATCGTTAAATCCTGGAGTTTCGCGTTGGGAAGATTTTCAAAAGTGGACTCTAACAACAAATTGTCGTCTCCAAACGTTTCAAATCTATCGTACATCCAGTTGAAATGCTTTTCCGGTCCCGGATACGTTTTCTCCATGAATGTGTGTCTACCTCTGTATATATCGCGCATCATCTCCAACGCTTTCGCACCAATATCTTTACTCTCGCCGGAAATAGGAGCATCCGCCATGGTAAATTTCGCTCTCCCGAGCGACTTGTATTGTAAATGGTTCAAGCACGCGCGAATATCCAATCCACACGTCTCTGCCAACTGACTGAGCGCTCTTGGATCGGATGAAATTTTCTCCTTTACACTGATTTCTCTTAATCTACCGGTGACTCTCGCTGCTACTGGCGGTCGCATCCTGACGAGCTTCGACACGTCTCTCAACGGCCGCAATGCCGCCGAATACATGTCGTTGCAAATGAGAATAATCGGACGGTTCAATGGACCATTCGAATTATTCTTGCCACCTAAAGTTCCGTTAACAAGTTTCAAAAGAGTACTCATAGCACTTTTGCCTTCACTTCGGTCACAGATGGCATCAATTTCATCGATAACTAAACAGTTTGGCCTTGCATTTTGGCTACTATTTTTTGTTGAAACGGAGATTCCTTTCATCGATTCCAATACCGACCGCATTTCTACAGCTTGTTTAATGGCTTTAATGAGACCATCAGACGATTTCTGCGTACTCGCAGCGTTAATTTCGACAACTCGGTATCCTGCGTGTTTTGCCGCAATGTGTGCGAGCGTCGTTTTGCCAACACCAGGACCGCCGGAAACCAAAGCTATTTTCTTCATCGGTCTTCCCGATGCATCGTAAATTTCTTCCGTTTTTTGTTGATATTTGCTGCTTTTATTATTACTATTTTGGCCGTTGCTTGCAGTCATAACTGCCGGATTAATAATTGAGTGATGCATCATTTTATCCGGCGGATTTTTGTTAAACACGATTTTGTCCCACGTTTTTAACCATCTCAACAACTCTCTATTCGATCGTTCGTCGGAAATCAAATCGGTAAACTTTCTCGGCGCATATTTCGTCAACCACGACCAGCTGGCAATTTTCGCTTTTAGCTCTTTAATTCTCTTTTTCTTTCTTTGCATCTCGGCGTAGTCTTCTGGGCTCATCTTTTCTTCTTCTGCGTTTCGCATCTCTTCCTCTGTAGGCATCGTGTTCTCTCTGTTCGCTTGTTCCGTCAACCTAGCTGCTAACGCGGCTGATTTTTTCTCTTCAATTTCCATCAACATGTCGTTAATTGGTTCGTTCAACAAGTGAATGCGATTGATCGTCGCCCGAGCGTGGTCGTACCCTTTCTTTCCTTTCTTTTGCGCCAGTTGGTTTTCGCTCAACAAAACATCATTTTCACCATTGGCATCACCATCCAGCTCCCCCAATGGATACTCCTCAACTTTCAAATACACTCTCTTCGTAACATCTTTCGGATCGGTAACGCTCACGACTTTAAATCCCGCCGAAACGGCCTCGGCTGATGTTAACAAAGGCGGAGCATTTCTCGCGACGGATTTGTATCGTAAAAGTTCCAACTCCAATTCTCGTTCTTTCCTTTCCAACTCTTCCCGTTTTCGTTTCTTTTCTTCCAATTCCTTCGCCAGCTCTTCCTCCGTCAAAGACGGTGTTGGGTTCGTCAATCGCTTTTTCGCCCTCGCGATCTCGCCTTCATCATCATTCGCGTTGATAGTGGTAGTTTCAAAATCTTCTTTCGAAGAAGATGGACGTTTATTTGAATTTTGCGTGGCACCGTCGTCGTTCCCTTCGTTCTCCAACCAATCCAAATCTTGCGTCCCGGGTGGATTTTGGGTCCCCGCTGCTCCGGCTTCTTCTCCCTCGTCGTTTTGTTCCGCCAAAAACGCCATGTCTTCTTCGTCCTCGTCGATGTACGTCTCCATCTCGTTCTCATCGTCTATGAGCGCGTCTAAATCTTCCTCGTCCATTTTTGGTGACCCCGTTGCTTTAATTCGAGTCGAGAATCGATTTTAAATCGAAGCGAAAAAAAAATCGAGCGCTCTCCTCCGTCTCTTCTTTTTCCACCACTCGCACCGAACGAACTGTGCGAATGCGAACAAAAGAAGAACGACTTTTGCGCGAATATTATTATTATGATGATGATGATGATGATGATGATGATGATTTGATGGTGTGTTTTTCTCTTTTGTTTTTGAATTTTTCTTTTTTTTTTTTTTCGTGTGGCTTTTTTTGAAAAAAGCGAGGAGGAGGACAAAACAAAAGGAACCCAAAAAAAGAGGGCGGTTGACTTTTGACTCCTTTGGCATTCATTTGGCAAAAGAGTATTTGTGTGGGTGGGCTTCTTTTCCCAAAAACATTTTACAAGGACCATCGTAAAAACTCTCCCTCCCCACTCCCCTCTCCAACCCCCGCCTTCCCTCCCCGAAAAAAAAAAACGCTCCATTTCTTCGCGCGTCGTCGTGCCCTCTCTTGGTTGGCGGCTCTCTGGATTTACGCGACGAAGAAATGGAAGGGTATTACTGGACGCAGTTTGGCGTCCTCGCCGTTCTTTGCACGGTGATGGAGTTCCAAAAGTTCACGCAAAAGGAAAAAACGCAAATGCCTTCCTCTTTCGTAAATTTCAGAAACAACTATTTGCTCGTGTATTCGCTGATGATGGCTGGAGATTGGTTGCAAGGCCCGTACGTGTACGCGTTGTATCAGCACTACGGATACACGACCGGGGATATCGGGAAACTCTTCATCGCTGGATTTGGGAGTTCAATGATCTTCGGAACGGTGGTTGGCTCTATGGCGGATAAGCATGGGAGGAAAGCGGCGGCGTTAGTGTACGTGGTGACGTACATCGCGAGCTGCGTGACCAAGCACTGGTCGGATTATTACGTTTTAATGCTCGGGAGATTTTTTGGAGGCATTGCGACGAGTTTGTTGTTCACGGTGTTTGAGTCGTGGTTGGTTGCGGAGCACTTCAAACGAGGATATGAAGCTGATTGGTTAGACAAAACGTTCTCGAAAGCCATCTTCTTAGGAAATGGATTGGTCTCTATCGTTTCTGGATTAGTGGCGAACTATTTAGTGACTGATATGAGTTTGGGTCCTGTGGCACCGTTCGATGCAGCGACTTGCTTTTTGGCCATTGGTGGCGCGATTATTTTTCTCACGTGGTCAGAAAATACCGGCGACGTCGTCGAAAATGCGAATTTACAGCAGTCATTTTCGACCGCGTACAACGCGATTTTCTCGGACAAGAAAATTTTTTACCTGGGGGCGATGCAGTCTTTGTTTGAAGCATCGATGTACTCGTTCGTGTTTTTATGGACGCCGGCGTTATCGCCAAATGGCGAGGATATTCCACACGGGATGATTTTTGCCACTATGATGGTGGCGTGCATGATTGGTTCATCCATGTCTTCGAGATTGATGGCGAGAACGGATTTGAGAGTTGAAAAATACATGCAATCGGTGTTTTTAATCTCCGCGTGCTCGTTATCCATTCCAGTGTTTATTAAAACGTTCGAGTTGGGCTCGGGCGGATATAAAGGCGGACCAATCACGTTCGAAGGCAAGTTGCAGTTGTTCGGGTTCCTCGTTTTTGAGTTTATGGTTGGTATTTTCTGGCCGTCAATGATGAAAATGAGAGCACAATACGTTCCCGAAGACGTTCGCTCGACTGTGATGAATTTTTTTCGCATTCCTTTGAACCTGTTCGTGTGCGTGATTTTGTATAACGTCGCTTTGTTTCCGTTATCGGCAATGTTTGGAATGTGCACTTTGTTCTTGTGCGCATCGGCGTTTTTGCAACGCAAATTGGAGTTGATCACCGCGAATAAGTTGCCGGCGTAAGGGAAGAAGCTTTTTTCGGTTATCATTCACTTAATATTCTTATCTTTTTAGTAGACATCAAGAATGTATTGTTATTTTTAAGCTTTAAGCTTTTTTTACCTGTTATGTGTAAAAATTCGTACGTATTTTTAACGTTCGTTGCATTTCTTCATAACAGAGACTGAACGCTCTCTTCCTTCTCTTCACGTTCGATCGCAAATGTCGTCTCTGGTTAAGAAAACCGCCCTAGGGAGCATATTCGCTTTCTTTCTTTCCTCTTTCTTCCTCTTCTTGTCCATATTTTTCGCGTTTGCGTTGAGATATTTGGTCTTACCATCCGGCACCGCGATAATGCGAGAGGATTTATTCTTCAACTTCGCGGAGAAAACACCGACTGCGATGGCTTCGTTCGTGGAGCAACCGATCTATTGGGAAGGAGGGAGAACCGGAGAGAATTCTTCGTCTTCTTCTTCCTCTTTGAATAAAGGTCGAGCGACGACAAACATCGTGAAGAAATCGCTAAAGTTACTCCCGTGGTTTTCCAGAAAAGTTCAAGAGCGGATCGTCTCTCCGCATTCCACATTTGACGTGCACGTGCAATTGGACCTCCCAGACTCGGAATATAATCGAAAGGTTGGGATGTTTCAAGTGAAAGCAGAATTGGTGAATCTGAATGGAGAGACGATATTAGATTCTATGCGACCGACTCTGCTGAGATATCAATCGCCGTTGGTGAGGTGGATGAAAACATTGGCGTATTGGCCATTTCACGTGGCGGGATTCGTGGAGGAGAAGCAAACGATTGACGTGCGAGTGTTTTCAAAGATTAGAGAGAGGAGAGATTTTACGAGAGTTGCGGTGAAGTTATTGCCGAGAGGACAGACAAAGAATGGCTTGTTGCCGGAGGTTTATTCGGCGTCAACAACGATCTCTTTACGAATGAACGTTCTGCAGAAAGCGTTGTATTTTTACCCGATTCTGTCGACGGTTTCAGTCGTCGGTTTCAACTGGTTTTGTTTGAACACGTTCGCGGTGATTGTGACTTCGTTGATTATGTTTATGCAATCTGTGTCTGGTAAGGAAGAAGGAACGACAATGATGGACGACGTTGTGCACGCGATTAAATCGACGACGAGTGCAACTATTCGCGGGAGTGACAAGAGACAAGACAAACTTATCGAGTCAATTTTAGCGAGCGAGGACGATACGATCAGCATTACAACGCCGCCCGGGGAGATGTCCTCGGAACCAGCTTCAGACGAAATGGATATTAGGGAAAGAAAAGATAAAATGCCAGCTTCGTATCGAAAGGACGACGAATTAAGACGTCGAAAGTAAAATTATAGAATAATAGAGAAAAAAATAGTTGTTGTAGTTGACATACACAAAAGGGAAGACCTTCCCTCGCTCACAGCTGTACAATAAATTACTGTGCGTGTGTATCTTCTTAATTACATTTGCGTGTGTATCCTAGAAAAAATGCTATCGGCTATTGCACCCCCTCTCTCGTTTTCGTCCCCTTTCTCTCGTTTATTTTGTCCCTTCTTTCATCCCTGTTTTCAAGTTCTCCATCTGCTCCTCGACAAACTCGTCGATTAAATACGGCCACGCTGCGTCCTTCCCTTCCGCATCGTACCCGAACAAACTCGAGTTATACATCCTCGAAAAATCCAAAATCTGATTCCAAGTATCTCTCGAAATCGCTTTCTTATGCTTTCGGTTTAAGAAATCGCACCATTTATTCAACAGCGGCCACTTGTCTTTCAACAAAAGTTCCCACATCGCGCACGCAATGTCTAAATTCAGCGCCTTTTGATTTTCCTCCTTTGAGAATCTGAACGCGTATTCGTACACCGATTTAAACGCGTACGCGTCCAACAGCTCTTGCCTCATCGCTGGTATTTTTTTCTTCAACTTTACCACCGAATCGCACTGGAAGTGTCTCATCCCTCTCGTGAACTCCTCTTGCGTAAACTTCCCCATCTCTTGCGCGTTCATCTTGTTCGCTACAACTAAAGTGACCAAATCTGATTCTGGATCGATGCCTAAATCTCCAAAGAACTGCATGATCCCTTCGGCGTCGATTTCTTTCTTATCTGCCTGCGTTTCTTTCTTCGTTTCTTCCGATTGGTACTTCTCGAAAAACTCCTTTACGGTTGATTCCGAGAACGTCGTCGTCGTCGACGCTGGAGCAGCAGCAGTCTTTTTTTGCGACGGTGGATTTTCAAAGTAGTCCGATACCGCCGCTTGTAGGTTCCACGCGTGCGTCTTCAAGTACTTCATGGCGTTCGCCTTCGTCGCTCCCGCGACCGCAACGAACTCGTGGACGCTTTTCTTCTGTCCCGCGTTCAGTTTATTCATTTTTTTTTATCTTTCCTCGTCGTTACGGGTGTTGGTGTCGTCGTTGTGTTGTTTTTGTCTCCCTGCGCAAAAGTGTTTTGTTTGTTCCTTTGCGTGAAGAGAAGAGGGAGGCGTTTTTTTCGCTTCTTTTTTTTCACTTCTTCTTTTTTCTTTTTATACACGATTTAGGAGGAGGAGGAGTCAGAAAGGAGCCCGCACACTACTCTCGTACTTTTGACTCGTTTGGGACGACGACGACGACGACGACGACTCTCTTTCGTCTCCTTCTCCTTCGCCTCCCCCTCCTTCTCCTTCTCCTTCTCCTTCTCCATCGACATGGCTTCTTTCGCAATCAAAGGGAGCAAGAAGAAGAAGAAAATCAACGTCCAAGAAGAAGAAGAGAATGAGGAAAGAGAAGCGGTTTTCGCCGTCGGGAAAGACGACGCGCGTGCGAAAGAAGAAAGGAAAAAGGAAGAGGAAAAGATCATACCGGCGATGAGAAATACGTTTGAAGTCGGGACTGGGAGACAGAGAAAGGTACGTGTAGATATCGCTCCGCGTTATTCGCTTCAAGGTGTTTGTTACTTTTTACTCGGGGGAATCTGTTGCATCAAAACTCACCTCCTCTAACGCACCACTAACAATAATACAGGTACCAAGTTTTCTTCCAACGGAACAAGAGAAAATCGATGACAAGAAACGGTTTGAGGTATCGGAAACGATTGGAGGCGAAACCGCGCAGGGCAATGGAACCACGTATGGTTTAACGAAGATGGGGCCAAAAGACGACAAAGCGAATGTGTCATACGAGAATAAGAAGAAAGAGCAAGACAAGAATAAGAATGAACCGTTCATCGGAAAGAGTTTAGCGGAGAAGGAATTGGAAGCGTTTAAAGAGGACGTGGAGGATTTGCCGGAGCAAGCGTCGATTGAGGCGTACGAGTCGATGCCGATCGAGGACTTTGGTGCGGCGATGTTACGTGGGATGGGTTGGAAAGAAGGCGGAGGGGTAGGACGGAATGCGAAGAATGGAAGAGCAGATCCGGTGGAATTTGTGCCGAGGATGGGAAGATTAGGTTTAGGAGCAGATATAATGGATGTGCCTGGTGCAACGCTGAAGAAACACGATAAAAAAATGTTGAAACCGGGTGAATCGATAGAGGAAAAGACTGAAGTATTAGTGAGAGATCCAAACGCGTCTCGAGCACCTGGGATGAGGAACGTAAAGTCTATCGATGAAAAGCTCGTGAAGAAGGAAAAGTTAGGGGTAAAAGAAGGAAAGCGAATGTACGTGGCAAAAGGAAAACACGAAGGATTAACTGGTCGCGTGTTGAAAATTCAGAAAGCAGACGAAAAAGCGCAGTTTGAACTCGATTCCTCGGGCGAAGTCATCACATTGCGATGTTCCGAATTAATCGAGATTGTAAACGCTCCCCCTCCTCAAGAAGATAAGAAACGAAAGAGTAGTGATGATTTAGATAGTAAAAAGAGTAAAAAAGCGCGCGAGGAAGAAGAATCAGAAGAAGACGAAGAGGATGTGCAAACGCCTCCGTGGCTCTATCCATCCATTCGCGTTCGAATCGTCTCGAAATCTTTCGCTGGTGGGATATACTATTTAAAGAAAGGAACAATAGTGGATATACCAACGCCCAAGGAATGCACCGTGCAAATTGATGGTGATAACGGTAGAACTTCGTCGTTGGTATCGAATGTTCGTCAATCATATTTAGAAACATGCGTCCCAAAGAAACCGGGCGGTCGAATCGTCGTTCTCGCCGGGATGTTGCGTGGCCGCCGGGGTAAGTTGCTGCAAAAGAATAAGAGTAACGATACTGCGCGAATTCAATTGAGCGAAGACTTTACAGTACACGACGATATCGACCTGGATGAAATCGCCGAGTATGTCGGTGAAATGGACAAAGACGAATGAAGGTATATATAGCTATATATTATAGAAAGAGATTGTAACGCAGCACTAGACCATGGTATTGTATTAAAATAAAGGATACGTATCATCAAGCAAACAAACAACTCAGTGGCCCCCTTTCTTCTTCTTCAAGTCTTTCAAGCACTGGTCCGCACTCCGTTGCGCCTCTTTCACGACTTTATTCAGAGCATTTCGCTCGCCTTCTAAGTTCGCCTTCTCTTTTGCCAAGTGCGTTCGCGCTCGTTGTAACGCGTCGATTTTCGCCAACGCGTCTTCTTTGCTAATCGACGGCGAGGCGAGTTGTCCTAGCCCACTCTCTCCGAAAGAACTGAGAAGTTCCGACGCGCTTTTCTTCTTGGAACAGTCGCAACTTTCGCTCTCAACGTCATCGTCATCACCTCCTCCATCTCTATTCCTATGAGTATTCGTATTCGTATTCCTATTTCTATTACTACCGCTACTCGCACCACTACTCTCCACCCAATCTGTTGCCGCTCCTGGTATAATCGCCTGGCCTTCACTGCTCGAGGTTATAAAGCTCGCTCTTAACATTTGCCCCCCATATCTCGGACTGTCTTTGCTTATGAATGGCTTCGGGCGCCAGCGTTCGTTCGGGAGCACAGCGCCTAAATAGAGCCCGGAACAGAAGACTAATACGAACGTTATCGACGGCGACGTCAGCGAGGACTGGCTGCTCGGGCGACGCATCCCCATCTTTCGTATCGTTTCTATTCGCCGCGTGGGAGTATCGATACTCTTTCTAACCGCGAGGAGAGAGACACACAAAAGCGCGCGCGTTCAATCACCACTACTACTCCTAAATGTACGGTTCTTGAACGACACTTTCTTTTCGCAAAAGTGGGGCGTGTTTTATGTGTTGTGCCCTAAAAATGCAAAGAAGAAAAACAAAACGTTCGACTATGGACTTTTTGAGATTTTTTTGCGTTCTTCATTCAAATCAATCTCCCCCTCCCTCTTTCTTTCATCTTTTGTCGTTGGATTCTTTTTTCTTTTTCTTTTTTTTTTTTTTTTTTGAAAAGACAAAACAAACGCCACAGAGGAAACAAAAAAAGCGAGAGAAAAGAGAGACGCCCATCTTTGCACAAAAGAAGAAGAAGAAGAAGAAAAAGAAGAGGCGTTGGTCGATACCGTCACCACCCATGGGAGGGACGGCATTCTTTCTTCCGTTTTGCCTCTTCTTCGTCGTCGTCTCCTTCTTTCGCGTCGCGTGCGGGGAGAAAGACGCGAATCCTTATGCTATTTTAGGGGTGGACAAAACCGCCGACGCTTCGGCCATCAAAAGAAGTTACAGAAAACTGTCCTTGAGATTTCACCCAGATAAGCAACAACACAATGACGAAGAACAAAAAGAAAAGATAGAGCAGAAGTTTATGAACATTCAAATGGCGTATAAGACGTTGATTGACCCGGAGAAGAGGAGGAATTACGACGTGACTGGATACGCAAACTTGAAAGATTTAGAAAGAGACGAGAGGAGGAAAGAGAAGGAGGAAGGAGAGAAAAAAGGCGGATACCATCGATTTACGAAAAAGAAGGGTTCATCATCTTCGTCCTCGTTGCGATCGAAAAGAGGTGGGTGGGACTCGGAAGAACAAACGATTGATTTGATTGATTCGGAAACGTTCGATTTTACGAGCTTGAGAGCGTTCGAGTCCATTGTGTTTAACCGAAGAAGGAGCAACAATAACGCCGGCAGCGGGAACAGTTGGCTTATTGAAATCTACGACGATGCTTCGGAACCGTCACAAAGAGCGTCATCGAGCTGGGAGCAAGCTGCCAGAGAACTCGATGGATTTGCAAAGTTTGGCAGAGTGAACAGAAAGCTCTATCGACGGCTCGCCGTAAAAGTAGCCCCGAAACACTTCATGTCCAGCGAACCGGTTGCGTTTTCCAAGTTACCCGCGGTGGTTGGTTTTGCGCAAGATTGTAATAACTTTTGGTGCGCACAAAGGTATCGAGGCGAAATGAAAGCGGACGATTTAGGGGTGTTTGTGATGGATAAGCTGTTGCGATTGAAAGAGGTTCCGAGTGTTACGTCTGAAGAGCTGGAGGAAAACTTTGCTCCTGCGACGATTAGGGGAAAAAATAAGGACAATAAAATCAAGTTTATCATCTTTTCACCGCGCGCCACGACGCCGAGTCCAACCCTACGCAAACTCGCTACGGCGTATTCTAACGATGTAGATGTGGTTAGAATCCATTTCACGGAAAGAGAACAGGGAAAATGGAAGCGAATATATGGGGTTGAATCAGCCCCAGCAGTGGTTGTTCTGAAATCTGAATCGAATGAAGTCATTGTCAAACATGGCGTTTCTGGTAAGGAAAGCTTAAAGCGCTTATTTGCCGAACATCATTTACAACTCATTCCGGAGATCACTTCGCGAAGCATGGACGATATTCGATGTAAATCGGGCGGATTGACTCGACTGTGTGTACTTCTGTTAGGTGATGGTGGGAATGTGACGGAGACTCTCAAACTCACCTTGAGCAGCATCAAGAAAGACTTACAAAAAGAAAGAGATGAAAGTAATGAAGAACAACTAAGCGCACTGAAGATGAGTGCAGCCGCTGGTTTAGAGAACGACGAGATTGTTTTCGCCCATGTAGATTGCGTAAAACAAAAGAGAATATGCCGAGCGTATTCATTCAAAAGCAATGCAGAGTTGAGAGCACTGCGATTTATCTTCGACCAACCGGGCAAGATGAGTAACGAATTATTTAACGGTAACGCTGGAGATATTCAAAAGGTTTACGAATGGATTGGGATACAGTTCAACTCCGAAGAAACGAATCGTTTGATCCAAGAAGAAGTATCGAATGCACTTTTGGTACAGGAACGTCTTGATTTAAATACGCAATTTGAAAAGTTCAGAACGGATGTTTTGCAAACGTTAGCCCGAGTTTTAGAGGAAACTGTTATTATCATGGTAGAGATTGGTCCTTTTCCGATTGCTTTCATGCTTGTTCTTCAGATATCCCTGTTTCGGTTTTTGCGTAACAGAAAGTTTGCGAAGATGAGACAAAATGTTCCATCTGCTAACACTGTGGATGTTTCAACATTCAGTGCACTCGACACGAATGATGTCGTCATGAACTTGAGTGAAATCTCGGAAAGTACCAAGGCGCTTACGAAGAGCGTTTACGTCGTGCTCCAATTTATCAACAGTCGCGAGAAAGGACCGGTTGCGGAGCAAATACAGGACTTACAAGCACTCGCTAAAAAATTTCAGTCCGAACGCCTATTGCGCTTTGCTTACGTTGACTTAGATCAAAACGTTTCGTGGAAATCGTTCGTAAATGATGTCGGGGAAAATTCAGTGTGCGTATGGCATCCTTCCAAACTCAAGTATGAAAAATTAGGAAACAGTTGTGCCGAAGATGAAGTACGAATCAAACTGGACGCCGTGTTGGACGGAAGCGCGAATTGGGAGAAAGAAGTCAAAGACAACGCGTGGTTTCATTCTTCTAATACTAGCTTAAATGGTAAAAAGAAGTAGACGTGCATAGGTATAATAGATGGTAGTGACGGTTATATATGTGTAGCATCTAGTAGCAGTGGTAAATAAATAGATTAGATTACATAAGGCAGGCATCTAAATTCGCATTATGTGCAAACTACTTCGTTATGAACCCCGGAATTTTGTTGTCTTTGCCTTCTAACGCTGCAATCAGGTACTCTTCTAGTCTTTTTCTGTTAGCTCCAGTAAACTTTTGTACCAATTTTTCGCCTCTAAATATGCGGAAATCTGGCGTGTTTTCAACTTCGAGCTCATGAGTCAAATGCGAAAGCGCCGGCGAAGAGTCGCCCACAACTTTCAAGAACTTGATGTTCTTAAATCGAGGATCTTTCGCAAGAGACTCGTACGTGTGCTCAAACTTTATGCATGGTCTACAATACGAGTAACCACACTGTAAAATGATGAGTGGACTCTCCTTCGTTGAGATTTTCTCCTTCAAATATGTCCCGAGTTCATCTTGATTCTGCACGTGTTTGACCACGGACTTCTCGACTGTTTTTACCCACCAGCGGTTGAAATTGTCAAATGAGGCGGTATGATTTCGAGCCGCAGACGTTCCCACAAAACTTCTCAAAATAGTGTTCGCTTCTACTTCCGAAAGCACTACGTTGTACAAAGCGGCACCACGAAGAATATCATCCGCGTCTAATTTCCCGTCTTTATTTCTATCTAATCTTTTAAACACGAATTGCATATCTTCGGTGGTTAACATTCTCGGTTCATGGGCACCAGTGATATCTTTGCAAATCGCAGCTCTGAGAATCTCAACTGTAGCCTTGTTAGAAAGCTCTAACATCGCCCCTAAAGCGGCACCTTTAACAATACATGACGGAGATTCTGAGATGAGCAAAGCGTCCGTGGGATTCACACCGGCGGAGGCTATGCCTGGCGCAAACAATCTAAAGAGTAAACTCATCGGTAATGTACTCGCGTGTCCAGTCGTCAGAAGAATGACTCGCTCTGGTTGCACATGCGAGGTAACTTTTTGAAGATACTCGTCCACTAATGTTCCCCACGCTAAAAACTCGTTCAACGTCTCCTTCGTTTTCGGCCCGATATCGCACTTTTCAACGTCATCGAACGACATTTCCCAACTTCCTTGCAAGCCAAAGTCATCGATGCACCGCATTATTTTCTCCTTTTCCTCCTCATCATCATCTTGAAACACGGGTGCGATACCTCGCCAATTGAATTTCTGCTGTAATTTTCTCAATTCGCCTTCATACGTCCACGTTAAGTTTGTCATATTCATATTTCTCACTTTCTGACCGTGATTATACACAACCGTCCCGAAACCTTTACCAATCGTAACCACTAATACCACACCGTCTACGTCTCTCCCTGGGCCATAATACATTTGAGCGTATGCTGCCGCTTCGGTGTGTATCATCGACCCGACTCTGCCTCTTGATTTCGGAAACATCTTCACTAAGTGTTTGTTAATATCACGATTCCCGCACGTTCGCATAACCGCTCTCGTGTAACTCACGCCAACTGCGCCTGCCCAATTGTAATGGTTTGCAATTTTTGTCAACGCCTCTTCCACGGCTTCTTCGTTCAATTCGTCTAAAGCAACTTCCACTCCTGGTCGCATAAAATCTCCGTTGGCGGTATCGATGATAGCCCCTTTCGCCCCGTGACCTCTCAACTCGATGCCTAACACGACTTCGCCGATAGGATAGTCATTGTTGGAGAGTCTCTCCGAGTTCAAACCAGCTCTCGGGGGAATCGCAATCGTACGACCGTCTTCATTTCTTCGTTCCCGCCGTTGAGAGGTCAATCGCGTCGCGTTTCTCTTCTGTTGTCGTTTGAAGACGCCAAACGGGGAGGACTTTTTTCTCATCGTCATCGCACTCGTCGTCGACGTCGTCGAAGTCGTCGAAGTCATCGAAGTCGTCATCGTCCAACAGAGGAGGATCCGCGAGGAGAAGCCGGGGAAGTGAGTGACGCGGAAAAGATCGTTGGATTCGTCGGTCTCTTTTGTCTTTTTTTATTGAGGAGGAGGAGGAGGGTGTTGGTCCATACGAACGAATAATAATATAAAATGTGGCCATACGATTTGTATCTTTCGAAGAGGTCGAGAGGCCCAAAAAAAAAAGACAAACAACAAAATCGACGACAAAAGTCTCTGACTCTTTTTGACTCTCGTCTCTTCTTCTTTTTTTCTTCTCCGGGAAAGGATTCAAAGACCTTTTTTGGACCTCCCCCTCCCCCTCCTCCTTCGTAAAAAACACAAAAAACACCCGAGCGAGTGCACCCACCACACAAGCAATCGGAAAAGAGCACTTCGCGCACTCCACACAAAACAACACCACCACCACCACCAACAACAACAACAACAACAACACGTGCGCGCGCGTGAACGGGCCTACTGCTATAAGATAGAGCGACTAGGTGCGCAGACAGGAACGAGAAGAAGAAGAGGAGCGACGGAATAAAAGCGCGTTCGGTGCTCCGTTCGCGAGGAGTATATATACGTAATCGCACGCACACCACACAAGAGAAGAAGAAAGGGAAAACTTTGACGGCGATCGAATTTTGGTGTAGAAATTAACACGCAGACAACATGGGACTGAGAGATTTACTAGGCATTCGAGGGAAGAAAGAACAAGCGAGCAGTTCGGGTGGTCGATCGTCGGAACAGTTGGATGAGATTGTCCCGGCGCCGAGCACATCATCCACCGCGCAAACGCCCGCCGATTTAAGCGGCGGATTCGGAACGACGTCGTCTTCCTCGTTAGCAGCAGCAAATACTAGTGGTTCAATGCCATATAATCCGTACACTGGGTTGGGTGGACCATTCGACCCGGGGATGTCCCAAAAGTTATATTCCATAAGCACGACTCCAGAGTACTTATTCGACGAAGAAAGGCAGATGCGAACGAGATCATGGAGCGAAAACTTGACGTATTTAACAGGAGTGGGGTACCTCGGCGGCTCAGTCGCCGGAGGAGGTATAGGTTTGTATAAAGGATTGCAAACGCCTAGAGAATCAATTGGAATCGATACGACGAAATTAAAAGTGAACAGAGTGTTGAACGCTGTGTCGTACAGAGGGAGATCGTTTGGCAACGCGTGGGGTGCGGTAGGATTGTTTTACGCCAGTTTAGAATCTGCATCTATGATTTATACGGAACACAGGTTTGATCCGGCATGTAGCGTTTTTGCAGGCGCTGGCGCTGGCGTTTTGTATAAGAGCATGAACGGTCCTCGAGCAATGGCTGTTTATGGAATAGGTGGTGGCGCTTTATCCGCGCTGAATCAAGCGATTCAATCGTTTCTTTGAGAAAAATTATGTCTTAGCATCTAGTAATAAAAATCAAGTATATCTTCGAGTATGTTTGTGTATATAAGAATTTGTTTATGTTTCTCTCTCTCTCGGTGAATATAACGTATTAAGCATTGACATACTTAAGTTATTATTAACGGGATGATGTTGATCGTGATGATTCAAAAATTTTCTTCACTCAGAAGTGTTTGGAAGCAAACGGGTTCACCTTGTTGTACTGCGGTTTGCTTCCGAATGCCAGACCCGGAGCAAAATTACCAGGTTTTTTCGTCGCGTTTAAACCAAAACTCGACCGTCTTCTGTCATCGTTGTTGTTGTTGTTGTTGTTGTTGTTGTTGTTGTGCCCAAAGGACGGTATCTTGTTGGTATTCATTACCGGTGGAGGGTCCATAGCTTTGGTTGTGACTTCTCCGTGAGAGTCGTTTAACGAGTCCAATGAACGCATTGGAACCGGCGAATGCGTTCGTAACGAGCGGCGAACCGGATTGTTACCGATACTTCCTCTTCTTCTCCCAGAATCGCGTGGAGTCGTATCGCCAAACGGATCTTCGTCCAAAAAGTGTGGCCCTCCGTCGTCCCCTCGTAGTTCTTCATTCGAGAAGCTTCGCTTGTTGATTATGTTCCCGCCGCCGCCGCCGCCGCCGTTGCTTCTTCTCAATTCGCTGTACATCTGTTCTAACCTGCGTTTCTGGCCACACACTTGCTCGTACTTTCGATAAATTTCCTTCTGTTTCGTCTTGAAAACGTTCAAAGCTTTCACCATCTCCTGCCTCTTTGCTTTCTCTTTGGAATACGCCGCGTGTACGTCTTCCAGCTTCGTGCGCACCTTTGCGTACTTCTTTTCATATTCTCTTTTCTCTCGCTCTTGTATTGCTGCATATGCCATTTCCATTTGATCGTTTGCAAACTGCTGAGCGTGGTATGCCGCGGTGAATATATTTCCCGTTTCGAATCCTCTCAGCACGAGCTGTCGTAATTATTAGAGTTGTTTTTATGCGTGTGAGTCGAGGACGTTTAACGGAAGAGAGAGAAGAAACGAAAATTTTATGCAAACCTGAACTTTCTCCTCGTCCACGCTCAGCGGCGTTTGTTTCACGTGTCGTTCGAGCACTGCCTTTTGACAGATTGGACACTCGCCGGCTCGCAACACTCTCTGTATGTCCTCTTCACCTGCGAAGTTGTGTTTACGGCGTAAAGAAAAGCGCGCGAGAGACGTGAGAAAACAAAGTCGTTTTTAAAATATGCGAAAGAGAGAGAGAGAGAGAGAGAGAGAGAGAGAGAAACGCGCGCGCGCGAGAACGCGAGAAGAAGAAAAGAAAAAGACCCGCCGCACAGAATTGATGCCCGCATCGAGTGATGTACGCCTCGTTCTCGATCTCTGCCCAGCACCCGTTGCAGATGTGCATGAGGAACGTCGGGTAAACTGTTGTTCTCTTCTTGTCTTTGGACTTTTGATTGTTGTTGTTGTTGTTGTTGTTGTTCGTTGTTGTTCTCTCTTTTCTTTTTTTGAAGAAGAAGAAGAAGAAGAAGTTGAAAAAAAAAGTTGATAAAAAAAAGAGATATCTCAAGCAAAAGACATCATCATCATCATCATCGTCGTCGTCGTCATTCATCATCGGAAAACCGCTCGCTGCTCAACAGAAGGGAAGCATGAATCGTACCGCGAGCGCGTGTGCACCTTCTCGTGCCGTCGTTCGTGAAAAAGGAACGAGTTGTACCACTTCCATCCGTAACGATGGGTTTCACCGCCCTTTGAGAGAAAGCAGAAGAGTTCGCTCGTGCGCCACACCGACGTCGTCGTCACCCACCACGCAACACCGAGAAGAACTGCCGAAGACCACGTCGCAACAGGTTGAGTTGGCCGCGAAATCGGTGAAAAGAGCGTTGGAGAGTGGGAAAAAGAATTTGGAGGTGACCTTTGATATTCCTTTGATTGGAGCGACGGATTTAGACGACTGGCCAGGAGGAGTGAGACAACAGTACGCGAGTATGAGTCCCATGGTCGAAGCGCTTATGAAGACGGTGAGCGGAGAAAAGATAGTGGCGAAGAAAGTCATCGACGACGCCGACGCTGTGGTTAAAGTGACCAGCGGTGACGACGTGTGTACGACATTTCCAACCGCGGAGGTTTTATCCGACTTGAAACAAATCACGAAAGATGCCAAGAGAGCGAATATGATTATCAACCCGCAGTGGGTGTTGAACGGGAACATCGTAAACGATTTTGGCTTTGGCCCGTGGAGAGAGAAGAACGAAAAGTTTGTAAAAGACTTTGAGATCGCATATTTCTTGAAAGAACAAAGGATTCAAGGCGAAACGTTTCGATTGCAAAAAGTTTTTGGCGGACCGTGGCAAGTGTTCGTTCTGAACCAAGAAACAGGGCAGGTCGAACCATTGCCGCCATTCGAGGAGAGGCCATCATACCGCCAATTAGAGGCGTTGTTACAGTCGAGAGAAGGATCGATTGCGGCTATGAACTGGGTGGACAGAGCGCAATCAGAAATGACTTTCAACGCTGAGAGTTTAACCCGTAAACCGAATAACACCAACCAGGATTGAAAAATCCAAAAAACACATCAATTGCTTTGTTGTTTTGTTGTATTTATATACCAAATGCTTCCTAGCTATTATCTATCTTTACCTTTACCCCTAGCTATACTCTACTATCTAATCTTATTAGCGCATTCTCTGTGCTACCGCATGTATTCGTTCAAACAAAGGATCAAATAACGCGTTCATACTTCGTTGAATCTCTTGTATGAAGTGTGTCCCGGCGGCTTCATCGTCCAAGTCGATTGCGAACTTTGCCTCCAACTTTGCGCCTGCATCGCCTCGTAAATCTGGTAAATCTGAGTCGGCCATCAATTCAAACAAGTTCAAAATTAACGTCACGCAGTGCGGCTTTCTCAACAAGTTATACGCCTCGACGCAATAACGTTTGTAATCGTCCATAAATTCGCCCAAGCAGTCAACCATTTCTTTACTGATTTTTATACTTGGAGGAGAAATTTTCGGATCTCTGCCCATCATGTACCCGAAATCGATGTGAAAGAGCTTCCCGTCTTTCGTGAGCATCAAGTTATCCAAGTGCCTATCGCCAACCCCAAGCAAATACGTGATGACTGAATATCCCGCGCAAGATTTAACAAAATTTTGAATGGACTGAATGGTGCACCCCCCTGGTCCTTTTGGGTCGGGATTGTGAATAGCAATGTACGCGCGGAGACTGTCGTGCTCTTTCAAAATGTCCGCGATAGCAGAAGATTTTACAAATTCAATCAAACCAACCTCGGTGGACGTGGCCAGGACACGATACGTGGTCAGTCGTAAATCCAAATTTTCTCGCTTCCATAACTTATCGATGAGCTGAATCAACTGCACGCACAACTGATCTTGCCTACAATCGTCCCCTCTTTTGAATATAACATTTTGAGTTTCATTATTGACATCTCGAAATGCGAGTTTCAGTGGGCTCAAGGCACTCTTAAATACGAAACTTTCCTCGGAATTGATTCCAGTTAAACTGATTAAAGGATCCAACAAGTGCGGTATGTTGTGGGTAAAATATGTCAACTCCGTGCCTATGCCTTGCCCGTTCAGAATAGCCCGGAGTCTTTCAATTTTCCTTGCGCCTCTCAAATTCATAATGTCTACAGTTATTGAAGTTAATCGTTCAATCAACACACCTTGCCGTTTCAGCGCTATCCACTGTTGAGTCCCTTGCGGCCCGAGGTCGTGACATGCTTGCTCAAACATTTGATGAGTCGCCATGGCGCGTCGCTCAAAACTCGGGTTTTCAAAACCTACGACTAAGAACCAGTACAAGAAACTCGCCAATACTTCGTTTTTAAGCGCGCGGGAGATGAGAAATCTAGACAAGACCGAATCGTCAGAAGGCTCATACCGCAATGCTTGGACGAGCTGGAGCAAATAGATGAGGATCTCGTCATCCTCTGCCCGAGATAAAACAGCCACGGCGTAACTCCGAACTTCGATATTTTTGAAATGCGGTGTCAACAACTCTAAAGCAGCCGCAGGACCGATGGGTATCCACTGATGCATCAAACCAATAGCTGCTTTCGTTTCATCTTTATCGTTCCAATTGACGCTTTTAAGAAACTTCATCAGAGCTCGTGGATCAGAGCTCAAGAAATATTGAAACTTCCAGAGTAAGTTTTGGGTTTCCATATCCATTTTCCTCGAACTTGGAGAAGACATGGCAATTGCCAATCGAGCTTTTTCTTCTGCGTTTGGTTTCAAATCTTTATCGACAACTTCTCTCCCATGACTTCTCGTCAACTCGTAATGCATGATTTCAGATGGATTTTGCGTCTCAATGCCCGTCTCTTCGTCAATGAGCCACACGAGGTTTTCCCAATTCTTTTTTCTAGATTTGTATACGCTACTTGGCTCTATCCCTTCGCTAAAGTCGATCGGTAACGCGTACGTTGGGAATTCAACGTGAAGTTCAACGTAACCGCTCATCTCTTCCAACTCTTCCAGTCTCGCCTTCCGCATTTCCTGTATTCTCGAAAACGTCATCTTATCGAGCCAGGAAACGTGCGGCACTTCGCCTCGCTCGTACTTTGAAAGAATTTTCTCGAATCGCTCCAGTTCTTCAGTGAATAAAATGAGTTCTTTTTCCGTCGTCGACTCCTCCAATGCTATAGAAGAGTTTTTGGTATTTGATGTGCTAATATTGATATTATTGTTTGTACCGTTTGAAAGCAGTAAAGGCAGCCGTTTCTGCCCTTGGACGAGCCTTCCACTATTGTCGTCAAACAGTTTAATCCGTGTGTATCCTATTACGGATAAATGGTATTCATTCTTCTTGTTATTACTCTTCCTTTGGTGCTGAGTTCCTCCTCCCCCTTGTTTTTCTTTCTCAAGAAGAGGACTACTTTTGAGATTACAATCCAACAAAGATAACTCTAAGACTGAATCCGCGGATAAATCGTTCACTTTCATGGGGAATTCGATCGTCTCTTGAAAAAGAGCGCATCCGTTTTTGTACAAAGAGGTTCTCGTGGAGATGGATGCTGTTAGCTCGGTAAAGTTTTGAATGTTGTTTGAGTTAGTTGATGAGGACGACGAGGACGAAGGAGAGAGAATTCGAACTCCAACGAGAACTTCCTTCGTTTCTCCTCCACCCGCAAATCTTCCGTGCAAGCCTGAGACATCAATTTTCACAGCCGTAGACACGTCGCAACTCCGATAAACTCTCTCTGAAGGGTAAGAAGAAGAAGGCGCCATTTCTTTCTTCTTTCCGCTTTGCGCCCAAGTTGTGACGTTTTTCCAGTTTTTATTTCGATCATTGAATGATTGAGATTGTACAAATACTCCAAAAAACTACCGAAGATTATTGTAATATTGTAATCAATAATTCTTATGCGTGTATTGTGAATAATTATGATAAATTCCTGCAATATTATCCCAAATAAATATTTTATAGTTTTATTCGGTAATTAAAATTTAATGGACTTTCAAAAATAATCAATTCATTTACTGTTTTACTTAAAATTGTGTATTATACATATGAAAATATATATTTATCTTATACATCTTTTAAAGATATGGTTCATCTTCAAGAAATCCAGGCAATTTAATATAATTGGAATTAATTAATTTATATTTTTTTTCAGAATTTCCCAATGAACAAACGTTTTTATATTAGTTTAATGATGTTAACGTAGTGCAAAATTTTATTTGATCTTGTTAAGCCAACTTTTTTGGGGAAATTTATGATTAGAAAGATTACAAAAGCTTTTAATGAATATTTTTATGTTTTACTTCATTAGCTGGAAAAAAACAAATGAATGAGATTGCACGTATTAACCCGTCCAAACGCGTTCAAACTGGCGGAATGGTGCTTACTGATCTAGTATTACTTGTCTTCAACGCGTAGTTCGTGGTTATTTGCAATTTACCTTAGAGATGTGACTAAAACTTTTTTTGTTTTTTTCTTTTCCGCAAACTCCTGTTTCTTCAGTCGAGGTCTTTGGGCAGCGCACCAGGAGAACCGGACCGAGACGATTCGTTCTGAGCAGCTTGGAACAAACCAGCCATCATCTGTTGCATCATTGCCTGTGCTTTTTCTAACTCCTCTGGATCTTGATATCCTTCTCGAACATTCATACTTCTAGTATTCTTCCTCATCTCGTCTGCAAACTGATAGCTACTTGCAGCGTGCGCACTTGTATTGGATGTTTTCAGAATTTCATCGAAATCTTTCATCATAAGTGCTCTACACCCGCCTCCGGTATTCTCTCCTCTCATTTCGCTTCTCAACAAATCTCTGACTGGTCCATACGCCGCTTGTTTACACAGTTCTTGCAAATCAGATCCGGAATACCCTTTCGTTCTTTCAGCGATTTGCCAAATCGGAGCGCTCGCTTCATTCAGAAAGAACCCCTTCTCTAACTTTTCGTGTTGCAAGGTGACGCCTAAAATCTTCGCCCTTTGCCCTTTATTCGGCAAACCAACCTCGAATGATCGCGGTAACCGTCTCAGAATAGCCTCGTCCACGTCCCAGGGTCGATTTGTCGCCGCTAACACCATCACTCGCGCATTGGAGTCCGTGTTAAAACCGTCCCACAATGTCATAAACTCCGTCTTCATTTGCGTCACCGCCTCGTGTTCGCTGTTTTTCCTCGTTCCCAGAAAAGAATCAATCTCATCGATGAAGATGATCGATGGCTGTAATTTCCACGCTAAAGTAAACACCGCGGTGACGAGCTTCTGTGCGTCGCCGAACCACTTTGATTGCAACGTGCTTGTTCGCACATTTATGAAGCAAGCTTGCGACTCTTTCGCCAACGCTTTGGCTAATAACGTCTTCCCAGTCCCGGGAGGTCCGTATAACAACACTCCTTTCGCTGGCTTCAACAAATTCGATTTCGAGAACAACTCTGGTCTCACTAACGGTAATATCACGAGTTCCTGCAAGGCTTCTTTCGTGTCTTCTAAACCACCGATGGAGTTGAAAGTCACGTTAATATGGTCCGGGTTCGCCACATCGCTCGCGATCGCGTCTTCGTAGACGTTAGTGACTAATTTAGGGCGTCCTAAACGTTTCGCGATTTCTTTCTTCCTCTGTTCCGCGGCTTTCGAGGTTTGTCTGTTCGGGTCTAAACGTTTCAACCCAAAAGAAAGGACTAAACAACTAAACAGAGCGGAGACGGCGAGAAAAGCAACCTCTTGGAGAAAAGAAGGCGGTTCCGCCGGGCCTCGTTTGTTCGACATGTTCCCGCTCGTCACTGGGTCGACGCTTTCGCCGGTCCTCGTCCCGCCGTTCTTCTGTCCCTTCCTTCCTTCGTCTTCTTCTTTTCGCGTGGTGGTCGCTATGATTGGAGATTCGTTCGTCGAAAATAAAAGAAGAAAAACTACCACTCTGACGACTAAAAAAAATTCCGTGTGAAAATTTTAATTTTTGTCATCAGGACTTGATGGATCGATTGACTTGAAAGTCCTCCTCCTCGTCCTCGTCCTCCTCCTCCTCGTCCTCGAGTTTTATTCGTTCGTTCAAATGCAATAATATAATAATGTATTTTTATTATTATTCTCGCGGCGTCTAAGAAGAAGAAGAAGAAGAAGAAGAAGAACAAAAGAGAGAGAGAGAGATGAAAGATCATCCTCCCTCAAATCCTCCTTCCCTGAAAATGCTCTCTTCTCCGAGAAAGAGCAGCGGTCTCCTCGACGCGAAGAAATCAACCTTCTTAACGCCTTTCCGACTTGGTCGAAGAAAGAGAGTGGATTTGGGAACGACTATTCACCCCTTGGCGCAAGGGAAGAGAATATGGGACGCTTTCTTAGCCATAGCGGTGATATACAATGCCGTTTTCTGTCCCTTTCACTTGGCCTTTAACGTGGAAATGGGCGCGTTTCACGAGTTGATGTATCGAGTCGTGGACGTCGTGTTTATCGTCGATATATTCGTGAATTTCAACACGGGATTTTATGATGCGGGGAACAACTTAGTCATGGACAGACAACGAATATCGGATCGATACATCACGAGCTGGTTCTCAATTGATGTCATATCGTCAATTCCATTAGATTTAATCTTTAGAGAATCTTCAGTGACCGACAGCGTGTCCGCTTTACGGTTAACGAAGCTTTTACGTATGTTTAAACTGATGAAGATGTTGTCAGTGTTACGAGTGCACCGAGTCCACCGAGCGTTTAACAATCGATGGGACGGAATGCCACAAATTAGATACGCATTGTTGGATATCTTAGGCTATGTTTTGATGACACTTGTGTATGCACACTGGTTCGCCTGTGTGTTTTTTTTTGTCGTGAAAATAGACGGGGTGGAAGACCACGCCTGGTTCGAAGTCGCCAAACAGAAAGGCATATGGGAAGGCGAGTTAATGAGTGATCCATACACGGAATATTCTTTGTCCTTGTATCACGCAGTTATGGTCATGTTTACCATCGATATGAACTTTAAACCAGAATCGAATTTAGAACGCTGGACGACGTTATTCTTTGCGTGTACCGGAGCAGTCGTCGTTTTGTTTTCGCTCACATCGGCGACGAATATTTACCATGACACGTTTGGTCGACAAAGGAGACTGTATAAGAGTCGAATCGATCACGTGAATGAATTCATCAAGAGAAAGAAATTACCGGATCAATTATCGAATGATATAATTGATTTTTACGAACATTTAAGAAACGGAGACCATTTCTCCAAACTCACCGCGGATAATGCGATTTTAGAGGAAGTGCCAAAGTCGTTGAAAGGAGAAATATTATTGAAAATAAACCCGAGTGTCACGAATGGAGAGTTGTTGAAAGGATGTTCGAATTCTTTAAAAGTAGCAATTTTAAAACAGTTGGAAATGAAGCATTTAGCGCCAGGAGAAGTTTTCATTCGATACAACGAAACGGCGAAGAATTTATACTTTATCTCCGAAGGTGAGGTCGAGTGTTGGGAAGGCGACGAGCTAGGATTAGAGAAAAGAGGCGAAGCAGTGATATTGACACGGGGCGATTACATTGGCGAAGCGGCTTTGAATGGATTAGGAAGACGAACGATTGGCGGTCAATCGAAAGTTTCGGCAACAGCTTTGTGCTTTTGTGAGGTGCTCGTATTGAGGCGAGAGAAGGCGAAGAAGCTGCTGGATAATTTACCATCCGTAGTGAGAAGAGAATTTGAAGATTTGGTGAGAAAGATATCGGGTGGGGGTATTGGTGACGAGAACGAAGTATTGAACAGAGGGGGAGGACAAGGGGGCATTACGGCCCAAGAATACGAAAGAGTGATAGAAGAGTTGATGGTAGAGAGGACAAAAAGAGAAGAGTTGGAACAACGCTTGCACAATCAAATAAATCCTCAAAGAGAAGCGTACAACAATGATGACCTGGAAGACGACGGGCTGAACTATCCTTTGTAATTTTTAGAAATACATGTATACAAATCTAGAGCTTATTCATACCGGTGATGAAGAGTAAACGAATTCTCGAATCGAAAGACGAACAAAGTGCGAGACCTTCTTTGTCTTTGTTCCAATCGAACGCGTTGATGGGTTGCGTGGATACTTTTGATTCCACAAGTAAGTGAGTTTGACCGACGTTACCGATGCACTCTTTCTCGTTTAACTGTAAACGTCTTTGTTTTGGATACGTATATTTATGCATCGATAAAGTACCATCGCCGCCTAAAAATATAGACAATTCCCGATTGAAAGGAGAATGTTTTACGCCCCATATCGTAGGACCATTTTCGGTGACTTCGGTGACGACAGAGCTGGAGAAGCCACCTCTTTTACGATTAAATGTGCGAGCGTCGAATACTTTCGAATGCGATTCCAAACACGTCACCACAAACTTATTCATTTCTATCGCTTTCCGATCAAATTCAACTCCGCAGACGCCCCGACTAACATTCGTTTCCCAATAAAGCGCTGGTTCACCACCACTCCCTCTTCTAAGGTCAAACATTTTGACCATACCGTCGCTGTATCCTGCTAAAATCATCGGTTCGCTATCGTTCTTTGCATTGCCTACATTTATGGACCAGCACTCTGAGACCTTGGCGGATGACGATGGAAAGTTCATAATGGGTTCAGAATGTTTACATCTAACGTCCCAAACTTTAACAGAACCATCTCTACTTCCAGTGACAATGACTTTCGAGAGTTTATTGTAGCATCCATCTATGGAATTGATGATTGACTCGTGCGCATTTTTTATCACTCGTGTTGGTCTGGTCAAGTTTTCCATATCCCAGCACAAAAGTTGACCACAAAAATCTCCAGCGAAAAACTCGCGTTCAATTGTGTCTGACCCGGCAAAGGTTCCGCATTTCATGGGGTGTACGTATTCGCATTTTCCTTTCGCTTTCATGTTGAGACGAGAGGATATTGGTGATGATGATGATGATGATGATAATGATGATGACTCCTCGTGCGTGTTTTCTAGCTCAAAAACTTGGAGACTTCCCGTGCCTCGAGCGTGCGCTCCTAAGACGCAAAACCGAGCGCTCGATGGGATCCATTTTACGTCGTGAATGGTCTCATCCAAAGATATCGAGCTGTGCACGGATATCTGAACAGTAGTGGCAGTAGACGATGATGATTCATCGCGTAGATACATGTTTACTAAAAGCGTGTCGAAAAGTAAAAATTTCGCGATATCTTTTATTCTTTGGTTTTATTTCATATTTTTGTTACGTAGCTAATCTGCCAATCTAAACATGCTCTCTGATTTTCCTGTTTCATTCTTTCTCATTCATTAGGACATACTAGACTGCCTTGCTATTTTCTATGGCGCAAGATATTATTTTTTCCGTTCACTTAGAGACGCAACAGCTTCTTCCAACGCGGTGCTTGTTGATGCTCTCACGTAACAGTATACATAGTCCAATTTCTCATTGTCACACACATACTCGTCATATTCAACTTCGCTGTCATCTAAAATCAACTCTTTCGCTTCTTTACTATTACTGTTTAAAAATGTTCCCTGCCTCTTAATATATTTTTCGTTTCTTTTTTTACCCTCTAGCGTACTTGTTTGCATACACACACAAACACACTCTCTCTTTTCTCTTCTCTCTTCACTAAAACATTTCCCCTACTCCTCCTCTGTCTTTCCTTCTCATTTACTTACCACTCACACCATCTACACCAACATCTACACCAATATTAAAATGGAATGTTATTTAACCCAAAGATGGGAAAGCAGCGTTATCTGCAACGTTGATGTTGGCGCCTCTGCCGCCTCTGCCGCCGCGGCCACCAGAATTGTTGCCTCGGCCGCCGCCAGAATTACCGCCTCGGCCACCTCGGCCACGGTCACCACCGCGTCCACTCCCACCTTTGCCTTTGTCGCCACGGTTACGGTCACGTCCACCGCGGTCACGTCCACGGTCGCGTCTGTCATCGTCGCGGTCGTGTGAATCAGTCGGGGCAACCTTGAAGTTCAAGTCAAGCGTTTGCTTTGCCTTCACTTCCTTTTCGCCGCGTTTGCGAAACTTCGCGTCGACTTTGAGCATATCGAGATGATTTTCCTCGTCTTCAAGTTTCTTCGGAGCCGCCATGGATGCAAAAGCGGAAGTGTCAACCTCTCTCGTCGGCCCAGTCTTAGCGAGAGCGGCCACAGCTTTCTTCTTCTCCTCCTTGAGTCTCATAGCCTCTTCCATGGAGATTTCGTTGGACGGAGCTTCCATTTCTTGCTCCGTGGCAGATTCGTTGCCTGCATCGTCCATTTTGGCATCGAGTTCATCGCCAGCTTTGCCCCAATTTCCTTTCCCGGCGCCGCCTTTATGGTCGGAGGACTTGCCGTGGTGGGTGCGGTCGCGCTTACCAGAAGTGTGTTTCTTCTTGTCACCTTGCTGGCCTTTGGCACCGTATTGCTTTTCCTTCGCGCCGCCGGTGACTTCCTTGTGCGAAGCCGGTTTCGCTTTCGCTGTTTATACGATAAATAGAACGAGGAGGACGACGATAATGTCAGTTAGATGGTAGCTAAATTTTTCGTACTCGCACACGAGATATTTTTATATGGTTGTGTTCCTTAAAAGGGAACTCAGAACCAAAAAAAGAGCAACAAATCCCCCAAGGGGGAGAGAGAGGGTTAGCTGACGGACGCAATCGCGAGGATATATCTACATTCGAGCGCATAAATTCTTCTAAAACCAATCAATTCGAACGCATGAATTGTATTTACGCTGGTTTCGATTGGTTTTGAGTGAAAACAAATCTCGCGTAGAGCTCTCGCGGTGTCGATTGCGTTTGCAATTTGCTCCTCTCCTCGAAACGAGGCGAATTCCGGTTAACATTTCTTTCCCGAAAAAAATCGCACCTTTCGCGGCGACGGGATTCGGTCCGTCTTCGCCTAACGCGGCGAAAGGATTAGCGGACATGATACGATGTCCTTTCACAAACTTAAAGACGTAATAGAGGAATGGGAAAGTTTTGTTGTTTAAAGCTCGAATAAGACGAAGAAGTTTCGTCTGACGTTTTTCGAAGTGCGTACGCGCTTTTAGATATCGACCAAGAGTACGTACTTTTCACAGTTGGAAAGTTTTTCGCTGACTGGCGATGATGCCCTCCCGGAAATTGCTGATGTCATTATTAAATTTTCTCTCTTTTTTTTGGGTTTTACGAAATGAAAGTCTCAAGTCGATTTTTGAGAAGAACGCGTTTGTCTTTCACACAAAAAACATCAGAATAAAAAAAAGAGAGAGAAACAAGAGAAAAAAGAGACCGATCTCATTGTCATAGACTCGCTCACGACCCAAGAAAGCACAAAGACACGCAGAAAGAATAGAGAAAAGCATGGATATCGTCCCAGGCACGGATGATTCGCTCTCATCGAAAGCGTCCAAGAAATCTACTCGAGACTGGGAGAAAACTAAAGAACACGCCATCCGTTGGGCATTTTCCACCGGGAAAGCGGCGTGGACGTTTGGAACGACATTTTTAGTCTTGGTCGTGCCATTAATCGTGGAATTGCACCGAGAAGAACAGATGATGGAGATGGAGAAGGAACAAATGGGAGTGTTGGCGGATCAGCAGCAACAGCAGCAACAACAACTGTAATGAATTTTGTGATTGAAGAAAAAACATTGTGATTGAAGAAAACATAGAGAGCGAGAGCAGTTCATCTCGCATCCATCCACGTGTGATAAAAATGTCCCGGGCAGCATCGTCTCTTGTAGAAAAAGTGAGGCCTATCCTCGCTCTGTACAGACAAATCTTGCGCACACATGTTGCAGTTTTACCGGAGCCGATGAAAACGTTAGGCGACAAGTATGTGCAAGCAGAGTTTCGTCAACACTTGCAAAGTGCAAAGACAACGAAGGAGCACTGGAGAGAGTTCCACATGCAATGGACGACCTATTTGTCCCAGATTCGAGGCGATGCTGGCGAAGTGAGCGGAGAATTAGATCCAGAGATTTTAGCGAGTTTGTCCGAAGATAAAAGAGAGCAGCTCAGACGTTTGCAAGAGGAGACGTCAAAGCCGTTTTTGATGAAAGCCAAAGAGGAAGAACCTGCGAAGTAGTACATACACGTTTAGTAAACCATACATAATGATGGCAATCTCTTTGTATGCTATTGCACATACAAGAAATTATCATACACATAGAAATTCTAGAAGAGTACACATGTATTGTTTACAATAATTCCAACTAATAGAGTGCAGAGTTCTTATTAAATCTAAACTTTTCCCAACCTCGTTAAAAAATATTCACATAAAGCAGGAATGCACCACGCGAGGTGTACCTGCAAATCGTGCTCCTCTGTGCGCAATTCTCTCCTCATTGATGAACTACTCAACGATGGGACGAGTGAAGAGTTCGCATCTAAAATTCTCTGCGACGCTCGCGAACTCATGGAAGAGGACGAAGACGAAGAAAAAGTGAAGACACAAACCGACGAGGAGGAACAGAAAGAGGAGAGAGCGCTCGTGCATACAAATACAAAGACAGGGAACTTAATCACGTTGAGAGAAATAAGCGCACTGCTGACGCCTATTCATCGAGAGTTGAACGAGATACGAAGCGAAGTTACGAAGTTAAAGAATGACATCGTAACTCTCAAGAATAATAAGAAGGAAGAGAAAATCTCACACGAGGAGACCACGGAGACAGAACATGAAAATAAAAAATTCTTTCCACTTTCGGTACCGCCAATAACATACGAAACATTCAAGTCATCATCATTTAGCACATCATCCATAGAGTGCGAGGAAAGAAACGGAGAAATTTCGTTGCTAAGTGAAGTGGATCGAATGCTTTCGAGTGTTCGGCGGAGGTGCACATAAAAGAGTTATGTTTCTTTCGTAATAAAAACTAATGTATAACTTGATCGTAATATTATTACACGTCGAGACTCATCAAGTCTGGTCCTTCATCTTCGATGAATTGACGGCGCGGTCCTACTTTATCACTCATTAACAAAGAAAACGTGTGATTGACCATTGCCGCATCGTCCACTGTGAGTCTGCGCAAAGTTCTCGTCTTTGGATCTAAGGTTGTTTCCCACAGTTGCTGCGGCATCATTTCACCCAAACCTTTAAATCGCTGCAAATTCTTTGGTTGATTATCTCCTAATGTATCTAAGTGCTTCTTGAGCTCTAATTCGTCGTAGCAATACTTCACATTTTTCTTTCCCGATTCGACTTTATAAAGTGGAGGCACAGCGACGTATATGTGTCCTTGTTCGAAAAGCGCTTTTTGATATCGATATAAAAAGGTCAACAAAAGCGTTCTGATGTGGGCACCATCAACATCGGCATCAGTTAAGATGATAATCTTGGAGTAACGTAAGTTATTCGCATTGAAATCTTCACCCATGACGCCGAGACCGAGCGCGGTAACCATCGATTGAATTTCCGTGTTCTTATACATTGCCTGTTCATCTTTACGTTCGACGTTCAAAATCTTACCACGCAACGGCAACACTGCTTGAAACGCGCGATCTCTTCCTTGTTTACACGATCCACCGGCGGAGTCACCTTCCACGAGAAAAATCTCAGTTTCATCGGCGTTTGAATTAGCGCAATCGGAAAGTTTACCCGGCAATGAAGATGATCGCAACACGGATTTTCTACGTACTAAATCTCTCGCGCGCTTCGCCGCCTCAGATGCTTTGAGCGCGGCTTGTGCTTTCTTGAAAATGGAGGACAAAACCTCTGGATGAAACTCGAGGTATTCCGTAAACTTTTCTGAAATCATAGCTTCAACGGCTTTTCGTGCTTCGGAATTTCCAAGACGCGTTTTCGTTTGACCTTCAAACTCGGGTTGTGGTACCCACACGGCAATAACAGCCGATAAACCTTCGCGAATGTGGTCGCCTCCTAAATTCGTCTCTTCTGCTTTTAGCAGTTTCGCTTTTCTTGCAGCTGTGTTGAACGCACGTGTCAATGAAAATTTCAAACCGTCAATGTGAGATCCACCGTCTATGGTCCGAATCGAGTTTGCGTAGCCTAAAATCGTATCCGAGTAATCATCGTGCGTCCACTGCAAACACAACTCGACTTTAACCCCTCCGTGCTCCGTTTTCAATGAAATTGGTTCATGAATTGCATTTTTATCGCTGTTCAAATCGACGATGTAATCTTTCAAGCCGTTCGGGTATTTCAATACATCTTCCTTCATTTCCTTGGTTTTATTATCTAAGCTCGTAAACCGAAGTTCGGCGTTCGAGTTCAAAAACGCAAGTTCTTTCATTCTAGCACGAATTATGTTTGGATCAAAATCTTGCACTTTCTGGAAAATCATGTTATCAGGCTTGAATCGGACTCGTGTCCCGGTTTTCGGATTTCCATCTTTTGTCTTTCTATCAGAGATTTGTAGCTGTGAAGTTGTCTTTCCTCTCGAAAAGGTTTGGAAATATTCCTTGTTCCCTCTCCAAACCGTGACCTCTAGCTCTTCTGATAACGCGTTCACGACGGAAACACCCACACCGTGCAAACCGCCACTCACGGAATATCCTGACTCGGCTCCGCCAAACTTACCGCCGGCATGTAATATCGTCAACACAGTTTCCAAACTCGACTTGCCAGTTTTTGGGTGAATCTCCACCGGAATGCCGCGACCGTTATCGGTCACGATGACGTGCCCTGATTTCTCCAACGTCAGCTGGACTTTACTCGCGTGATTGGCTTGAATCTCATCCACGCCGTTGTCTAATATTTCCCAAACTAAATGGTGCAAACCTTTCGTAGAGGTGTTACCGATGTACATCCCCGGGCGTTTTCGTACGGGTTCTAACCCTTCCAAGACTTGAATTGAACTCGAATCATACTCTTGCATGCTCTCACTGGAGGTAGAAATAGCTCTGGTTCTTGTTGTTAACAGCGATGACGATGATAATGGTAGGTGAAGCCGGAGCTGCTGTGAGAGAGAAGTAGTTGAAGGAGACGGTGATCTCCTACTGCTCCTACTACTCGAAGGTCTCGACGCCACGGCAACTACTACATCCCAACTCCAACTTCTTCCTCCTAAACAAAGGATGCTATTGAACGCCGACGAGAGCATTCTGATGGTCGAACGAGAAGAAGAAGAAGAAGAAGAAGAAAAAGTTCTTTGCATTTTTCCTGGTCTTCCTTGCACCAAAAGTTCTTTGAATTTGTTGTCGTTAAAAAAAGAGGAGGAGGAAAGACGACGACGTTGACGACTGTTGGTGGACGTATTCGAGCGCGCCGACGAAGAAGTCTGTCTGTGTCTGTGGAGGATCGATGTGGATACGGTTTGGTGCATAAAGTGTTGTTCTTTGACACAACACTTATGTGAGGAAAGCTCTTCTTTTGGGAAGAACAAATGAGCGTCTTGTGGTGGTCTGTCTTTTTTCAAATTTGCCAGGAAAAAGATACAAAAAAAAAAAACAAATTTCAGGGTTTTACGAACGGGGTAAAAAAGAGGAAGTCTTGACGAGTGATGAGAAGGGAGACGAAAAAAAAAGAGAAATTTCCAAAAGCAAAACAAACTTGCCAAAAATTCGTTCTCCCTCCCTCCTTTCTTGGAGAGAGAGAGTGTGCGTGTGTGCGCGTGTGTGACAGAGATGCCGCCACCACCAAAAACCCCGCGGTCGCCGATGACCCCAAACAGTCAAGCGATGACGAATAACGTCCTGTTGGATGGGTCTATTTCGTCTCGAAAAACGGGGAAAATTCCAATCGAATTATGGGTGCGGGGTGTCGTGTTACTCGGCGTCCTCTTGATAGCCGTCTTATTGGTGATGCACGGATCAAGAAACTTGTCGTTAAAAGAAGACGTGATTCCAAAAATTAGCAACCCGATGAATTTCTTCATCTTTAACGCAGTCGTGACCTCGTTCGCAGTCATTCCTGGAGCGGCTTCGGCGACGTGCGTTGCCGCCGGGGTGATTTTTGGTGCAGGATTTGGTACTATTTTGATTGTTTTATCCGCGGGTACTGGCGGCATTATTTCCTTTTTCATCGCGAGATACGCGGCAAGACCGTTGGTGGAGAAGCTGTTTATTACTGAAGGCGGGAGGTTTCAAATTCTCGATCAAGCGGTCGTCAGAGACTCGAGGCAAATCGTTTTGCTTTTACGTCTCTCGCCGTTTTCACCATATACGGTGATGTCGTATTTACTTGGATTAACTGCGGTTCCGTTTTGGCCGTACTGTTGGTGCACGTACGCGGGTATTGTTCCGGCGAGTTTCGTGTACGTGTACTTGGGAGTGACAGGACGTAAAGCTGCGAGCGGATCGAAAGCCTCGCACGTGGAGTTATTGTTTTACGTGTTTGGTTTAGTTGTAACAGTGCTTGTGACGCATAGGATAGTATCAATATATAACGAAGTTTTAGGAGCAAAGGTAGGAGGCGTAGACATAGGACCTCAATGTTTTAGCACAGCGAGACCAGGTGGGATACCTGAGGAAGGAGAGGAGATTGAAATGGTGGAGAAATCCATAGGGAAAGAGTTTGTGACCGAGTTGGATAGGATGAAAAAGATGGAAAACGGCGGGATGAATAATGGAGATGTTTTGTTAGCTCCTTTGTCGCCGACCCGAAAAGGTAGCGCACCGCTTGCGGTGGTATTAGGTAGGAGTGACTCGTCGTCATTGCGGAGTTCTGGATTTCATCCGAAAGGTGGCGATGCGCGAGCGCGCAAATTGTAGAAGTGTTTTTCCTAAAAAAATTCATCTAACACTAAAGTCATTTCATTCATTATTCAATTACGAAGATTTCGAACATAACGCGAACGGATCGTTCTGTTCTAAAGTAGCTTCTTCTCTATTTCTAGGCACGCAACTCGGCAAAACGTCTTTCCAGTGCTGATGTCCGGTGTGCTTCAACCATGCCCCACTGTCCATTTGCCTAAGGCACCCTTTGCCGTCGCATAAACTCATCTTGTCCACGTCTTTCGGCAAGCACATCGACGCACCTCGAGTGATTCCTGAGCAAATACCCATCACTGCTCTCGCAGCGACTGAATAACACGAGCGAATGCACATGCGGTGCATTTGTGGGTGCACGTCGGTGGGAATCAAGTGGATGTTCGGTAACGTGTTCAGAGAAGTTAAACCGGTCCATCCTTTAATTCTTTGCAATGCATCCCAATGACACCAGTGCCAACACTCCACGGGATTTTCGTCCGGGTTACACTGGTTCCAACTCTCACATTCCGCGCCTTTATACGCCATTCTCCCTTGTTCTCTCCACTCTTCGGCTAAAACGTGCCACACCGCCGGTTGATCCCTTTTAAAACCAATCTTTTCGTCATTTTGCGCGTTTACGCTGTGCACAGCATTCATAACCTTCTCAAAAAACTGCGCGCTCCACGTCGTTGCTCGCGCAATCATTAACCCAGAGTTGATCCATATTTGGTCGGTATCTCCAAACAACAAATCCTTATCTCTCGGCCACGATTTCGCGTAATACGAAAGCGGCGCCCAACTAGAGAACCAGGCATCTAAATCCACGTGACATACCGTGTCGAAATCTCCTGTTGCAATCAACGCACCCATCGCTAAGTGCTTTGCAAATTTCCCTGACCGTCCTTCTAATGTTTTCTGTTTTACTAGTGAGAGGTAATTGGCATACTTGTGCGATTTCGCGTACTGCACGTGATTGAGCAAAGTTCGATGATATTCACTCAACATTTCCACGTTTGTCGCCGAAGACACGATGGCAAGTTTGCCGACATTTTCTCCTTCTGATTCTACATTCCACGTTTCTTCTATCCTATTGTGGTTTCCTACACTCGTCGTCGCTCGATAATGTTCGCACGTCAACTCGTTCATATTTATCCCCGTATTTCCTTTTCCTAAATGTACTACATGTGTGCGTCCATCGTCATACAATATAACTTTCGGTTCGTTCGCGTCCACGGTAAAGAAACACTGAAGTTGCTTATACTCTTCTCCTCCTTCGTCTTCTCCTCTTTTCTCTCCTAAGCTCACGTCCTTGATGTATTTCTGAATGTTCAAATCCTCCCCCCACGTCGGTCTATCTGGAATGTGTCCTTGTACCACGTACTGTTTCTTCGTCTGTCTCGTTTCCTTGGGACTTCTTAATTTCACTTCTCCCCCGTGTGAAGAAGAATACCTCTTTGAGAAGAATCTAGAAGTCCCGAACGAAAACCCGCTTCGACTAAACATCAACTTCAACGAACTCTCCGATATTCTCCTTAACGTTGGATCCCCCGGGAACCACGTCTTCAAGACTATAAACGTTTGCAAAAACACGTACAAAACGAACACCACAATCAATCGACGACAACATCTGTTCTTTTTCATGAAAATGAGTAACGACGACGAAGGTTTGTTGTTGTTATACGAATGGGAACGGGGTCTGTACGACGAAATGATCAAACTACCGCGTCGTCTGGAGCCGCCATGCAAACTTTTCATGTATAGTCCAACTCCACAGACGAAAGAGCGCGTTGTTTTTGGAAACACCAAACAGGTTTCTTCCCGGTGATTGTGTGGCGGGTGTTTGTGGAAAAATCGTCGTCGTCTTCCAAAAAAGATGAAAAGAGTAGAGAAAGTTGACTGACAATCGACTTCATCACTCCTCTCCACAAATCGATGAAAACGACGACGACGACGACGACGATAAAATGACGACACCAACGACGCGCGCAACGGTCACAGACAGACGGTTTGCGTCGCAGTTCGTGCCTTCGTCTTGGATGAACGAGAGGAAGAGTAACGACTGCGACCGGGCGGAAATGAAAACAGGGAAGGAAAATAAAATAAAAAACGATTCTGTTATGTATAAGGAAGAAGTAGAAGATGATGAGAGGGACACCACGGACGAGGATGACGTCACGAACGAGAGAGGAAGAGAGAAAACGCGAGGAGCAACTACTCGCGTGTTGTCAAATCTAAAACAGCGCTCGCGAGAGAAGAAGAAGGAGAATAAAAAAATTGAATTTATGAACACCATCATAGAGGAACAGAAACTGCTGTTGGTTGATGAACGCGAGCGTTCGAATCAGTTTGAAGAGCAAATGAAACTGTTACAGAAATCTGTTAAATTCTTAGAAAAAGAGTGCGAAAGTTTGAGCGCGAAAATGTCGGAAATGTTTCAAAAAAACGCGGAGAAGGCACATTTGAACGAGAGAATACTACAGGCGGAACGCGCGGCGATGTTGTCAGCGAGAGAGACCAAACGTGTTGTTGAAGAGAATAGGGAATCGCATCACGTCATTCGCGAACAGAATAAACGAATAAATACGTTAGAAAAACGATTAGAAGAGCAGATGAGGAAATTAGACGTTTCAAAGAAAGCAAACGAGCTGATGCGGGTTGCGAAAGATAATAAGGTTGGTGTTCGTTTCATTGAACCATCAGCAGTGAAATTGGCTCATCCTATTCCTACTCCTCCAACGAAACAATTAGCACCTGAAGAGATTGATTGGGAAGCAGCGTATAGAGAAATAGACGAATTGAGAAAGGCGAAAAGGAACAATGCGCGATAATGATGATGATAGTGATGTAAAGCATACATATATAGATTTAGAAGATTGTTAAATTATAGTGATATCTGTAATAATTTTACTTCATTTCGAGTGTCGTGAAATACTTCACCAAGTCAACCTTCTCACCAGCAGCCTCTTGCACCAATTTCTTCAATTCCTTTGCTTTCAAAACTTTACCTTGAACACCAATCTCTGGCGTTTCTGGCGTAGATGGCGACGGCAAAACCCACATCGGCCACGCCTCAGAGTATGGCCCGCAAAACTCTGCCGGTTTGGTCACGTCCGCTCTCCCATCCGGGGCATTTTGGTATACCCCATCCGGAAAGCACTCCACGTATTCAATCATCTCCATCGCCTCTTTACCTAACTTTTCTTTTTGTTTGTTGCAGTTCTCGCACCAAAACGCGCCGTACAATCGCGCTCCGGCCTCTTTCAACTGCTTTGCCACTTCCAACATCTCTTCGCTGGATTCGCTTTGCGGGACGTACGGAGTGTACGGGACCGCGACAACTTTCTTCTTCTTCTCTTCGTCTTTATTCGCGGCAAAAGCGTCAGGAGAAGAAGAAACAGACCCAACCGCGAGCATAGCCGAGACTCCACTCACAATCGCCGCTCTTCTAGTAGATACATTGTTTTCGTCGTCGATTTTCTCATCGGCAATCGACGTATTGGAAGAAGACGCGTTCACGACGAACGACGATCCTCGAGACGATTTAGTCGTCGTTCTGCGAACAGACGACGACGATACTCTCGTAATCGCTAACGTGGTGGTAGTAACGGCGCTCATTTGTCCCAGAACACCGAAGTTGTGAAGAGTGGAAGCGCGCGATTGTTTATTTTTTATCCAAAATTGCTCGTGCGTCTCTTCTCAAAAGAGAACGAAAAGATCGATCATTTCTCGCACGGAAAGATTTTTTTTTTCGAGATCTCTTCTTTGTCTTTGTTCTTCCTCCCTGTCCATCTCTCTTTCATCATCACTCTTTTTTTTTTTGGCACTTTTTCGCGCACATTTTTGAGCGCACAACAAACATCATCATCATCAGGTGGTGGTGGTGGTGGTGGTGGTGGTACCATACCAGTACCTGGTATTAAATTCACATAGTAACTACCCTAATTTCAACGTTCATTATACCACAGTACTACTTCTTTTCTAACTTGGCTAAGATGGCATCGATTCTATTCTTCATCAACGGCTGACCTTTTCTATTCACCTTCATCATGGAGTGTCTCAACTTTCCTCTTTCCTTTCGTTTGGCGTCGCGTATCTTTTGCACCTCTTGGAACTTTTTTTCCCTTTCCTCTCGCTCCTTTTTAATGCGGTCTCGTTCGGGTTGCGCTTTGAGCATTTTCCACTCGTGCGCAGTTCGAGGGCGTTCTTTTTGTTTGTTTTTCTTTTTTCCCGAGACGCCTCGGTGTTCTTCCGGAGGCGTGTCGTCCTCGTCGTCTTCTTCTCCCTCTTCTCGTTTTTTGTTCTTTTTTCTGTCGTCGTCGTCGTCGTCGTCGTCATCTCGTAAAACTTTCTTTCCAACGTACTCTTCCATCTTCTCCCTCTCCACGAACGCAGTATTCCCAATCGGGTCTTCCATTTTCGTCAATTTCTTTGCGTACTCTTCCGGATCGAACCCTTTCGTCGGCTCCACGAACTCGCCTGCTTTTTTCAACACTTTACGAAATTTGTTTATTTTTGCCGCCATCTCCGCTCTTCGTTTTTTCAAAACTTCTCTTTTATCGTAGGTGGATTTCCCGGCTCTCGCGAACGCTTCCAGAGACAACGACGTATTTTTCCCTCCTCTGTGTTTCTTCTTTTTTTTCCAGCCGTTTCGGTCGTCGTCGTCGTCGGCATCCTTATATTTCTTTCCAACATTTTTTCCGCCGTCGTTCATTGTGTCGTTTCTAAATTGACGTCCTCTCGGAGGCATCCGTTCGTCGTCGTCCGCCATCGTTTGCCCTTTTCTCCTTCTGCCGTGGTCGAACGCTTTGTCTCTCTTTCTCTCTCTCTCTTCTCGCGTTTTGTAGGATTCGGTTCGTTGCGCCGCCGTCTTCTTCGCGTGTAGTAATACTCGTGTGACGCGAAAAAAGAAAGAAGGAAAAAGAATTTGGGGAAAAAAAAGTCATCTCGAGTCCTCTCCTTTTTTTTTTCTTTTTTTTTCTTTTTTTTTGCGAAGGAAGAAAAGAAAAGGAAAACTGTGGAAAAGGAAGGAAAGTGTCGTAAAAGCACACAAAAAAAAGTCTGACAAAGAGGAGGAGGAGGAAAAAGAAGAATCATCCATCATCATCCTTCCTCTCTCGCCTTCCTCAAAAACGACCTCAAAAACGAACTCGTTTACGTCGTTTACGTCGTCGCGAAACAAAAACGCTGTAACGCGTTGTTGGTTTCTTTCCCTCGCGAGACATGTCGGAGAAAGCGTCTCTTCCAATCCCGAACTTTATGAAAAACGTCCTCGACGCTCTCTCTGAAACGACAGAGAAAATGGAACGGAGTTCCAGTCGAGTCTCAAAATCTTTGGACGATATTTTGGGCTCGATTTCGTTTCGAATCGGGAAAACCATAGATGCTTGTCGAGAGAGTTCGAACGACATGAAAGCCGAAGCGGAATTGAAAGCGGAAGAGATAGCCGCGGAGATGAAGAAGAAAGAAGATTTGTTTTTTAAATCCTTCACGCAACAGATTAAAGAAGTCATCGAGCAATATCCGACGGCGAGCGCAGTCGCGAGTGGATCCATAGTTTTACTCGCGTTACCACCGACGAGGAGACTTTTTTGGAGAAGCACGATTGGGAGATTTGAGTCCGAGGAGCAAGCGTTCGCAAAATTGATGAGAAGAGCGCAGATGTTGAAAGACGGAGCGACGTCGACGGACGGAGCGTTGAGGGGATTTTCTGAAGAGACCAAACTCGCGATTACAGAGATGAATTCAGGAGTATCAAAATTAAAAGCGTTGGGGAGTTCTTTGAGAAAAGCGGAGAAAGGAGCGGAGAAGTCGTTAGCGGGAGTGGAGGAAGTTTTAGGCGAGTTGCGAACGTCGCCGAGTACCGACGCAGTGGCACTTAGAAGCGAGTTAGGAGTCGTGCAAGCGACGTTAGAGAGGCAACGAAGAGACGCGATGCGGGAGTTGAAGAGAATTTATAAGCAAGGCATAGAAATATAATGTATTGATTGTTATTGTTATTTGTCGTCTGCTACTCTTGTATATATGTATATATCATTGTAAATTAAAACGGCAAAAATCTATGGTGTAGTAAACTCTTCTTTCATTACACATCTTTAAACTACTCAGTATAGGTACTTAATCCATGTTCTTAATTCTCCTTTTTGTCTTCATCTTCATCTTCATCTTCATCGTATCCCATAGGCGCATCTTTCGACGTGTCTGGTTCAAACCGCTGTAATTGCAACAACGTATAGGTTTCTTCCGAGGTCGATGCTGGTTCCACGTAATACTTCTCCCCATTTGCCTCCCACGTGACCAGTGGATGGCTCGAGTCGCACACTTTCATATCTTTTACGTCAAAGTTGGAGTAATACGTTTGCAACAACAAACTCGTCTTCTCCGCGGTCACTTTTGTTTTCGTCTCAGAGTCGACCCAAAGCCGTCGGATGTAAGGGCTCACGAACCAATGCAACATTATTGTGGTAAACGCACCGATACTGCTCATGCTTCCAGCTAATACAATTTTTGAGGGCATATCTAAACTCGCTCCGGAGGACAGTTCTATGAGTAAGGGACAACCGAGAACGGTCGCGCCTAAGGAGCCCAACGAGAGCATCTTTACTCGTTTTACGGTTGCAGAGAACGCTCCGGTGTATATATTTTCGCCGTATTTAGCCATCGATTCATCTTCGTTCTTCGAAGATGTCGAAGGAGTGCTCGTCGTCGTCGAAGAAGAAGACATTCGTCTCATAGCGTCGGCGCTCGTCAACATTTTGTCCATCTCACCTCTTAGTATTGACTGTTGGTGTTGTTGCATCAACGCTATGCCACCAAATCGCTTGCAGTGATACAGGAAGACACAGGTAGTGCTCGCGCCGTTGTTGTGTATTCGGCAACCCATCGCGTTTCGTCGCGCGGTGGTGAGCGTTCGAAGCATGTTTGTTTGGTGATGGAATACCTCAACACATCTCCTCTTTCTTCGTTTTGTTTTTGTCCTGTGTTTGAAAAAAGAAGATGTTTTTGAAGCGGTGAAAGAAAGAAAGAGAGAGAGAAGGAAGAAGGGGAGAGAAAGGCAGGTGTGTTTCACCCGCGAATTAAGAAGTTGTTATAAGATGAGGAATTCGTAAGAATTTAAGCGCTTTTATACAATTTTTTACAGCATTGCATTTAGGGTTACGGAAATTCAGAGGCGGTGTTCTTGGGCGCCGAGGTGATTGCGCAAAAACTCTTTACTGCAGACGTATTTGAACACCCTCTTCGCTTCCGCGTTGGTCAAAGAAATACCCAAACCATCTCGAATGGCATCGCTGACACCTTTTTCGCTCCCTAATTGCGGAGCAGGTGCTTTCGTGTTTAAGAAATCTTTGATGATATCGTCGAGCGCGTGAAGGTCTCCTAAAATTTTTAATCGACGCGCGAGAAAGAATAACGGAGTGGCGTTTTTCGACGCGATTGGGCCGGCGTTTAATACCGATTGAATCGCTTTAGACTCCTTTTCGTGCAGCAAGTACTCTGGCTCTTCGAATAAACGTTCCTTTTCGTCTTTTTCTTCGTCGTTTGATATATTTTTGCTTGGCGCAAATATATCCATGCTTCGTCGAGCGAGTGACAAATCCTCCGCCAATCGTTTTCGTTCCTCTACGTTTAATAAATGAGACGTAAAACCAACGTCGGCGTTCACATTCGATAACGCATCGTGTATTTCGTACGCCAGAATTCCAGCTGCATGGGAAAGGTTCAAACTCACAGGCGTCGCATCAACTTTCCTACTCCCCGCGTTCCCCCTCGGCTCAGCGCCCCCTGTATACCGATACTTCTTTGTCATCTCTTCCGGGTGCCCAGCAGTTGGAATAGACACGCACACGTTCGCATACTTCAACTCTTCGTTCGACAATCCTCTCGCTTCATTCCCGAACAAAACTGCAACTTTCCCTCTCTCCGCCTCTTTCCTCACAACCTCTTTCAGTTCTTTTGGCGTCAAGAAAGGTATATTTTCACGACTCCTCGCCGTCGTCGCAACCACATATGTGCAATCTTTCAAAGCGTCTTCTAATCCGTGCGGCATGTGTGTGATATTTTTCTCCGCCTCTTCAACCATCCAACTTGCGTGAACTGCGAATTTCTTCGCCTCTTCTTTCAATGTGCACTCAATGCCAATATCGTGCTTCTTTTCACCCCCCATGTCGTGCGTATCGCACGTATCTAACGCTTGCGGGTCCGGATTAACGATGGCAAAATTCTTCGTCAAACCAAAATTTTGGCACACGCGAGCGACGGCGCCGATGTTTTGAGGGCCTTGAGGCGAACAGAGGACGAATCGGACGTTGTCCAAAAGTGTTCTCCTTGTTGGATTGGCTAGTGGATCCATCGAAGATTCGGACAAAACGCTTTTTGTCGTCGTTGATATCATCACCGCTCTATTTCGAGGTCGATAATGCGCCGAACGCAAGGTGATGATGTTCGAGGAACGTTTAAAAGGAACGAGCGCAATCGTGGGTGTTGCCGTGAATATCATGCGTGATGAGAGTTTCTTTAAATGCGTCTATATAATTGTCTCTGTCTTGTGTAACTAACTGTCGTCTTTTTGTCTCTCTTTCTTCTTTTAGAAAACGAGGAGGTCTTCAATTTTGGCCTCTCCCTCGCGTCTTACTATTGTAGTAGTACGGCGATACCGGAAACTCGTCGTCGATATCTTTGACTTCTTTTTCTTTCCAATGAAAATTCGGAAAGCCACCATCACCTCTGGCGCCGGTCGCCACTTGCGTTCTCGGTTCTTTCTTCTTGTTCTTCCTGCCGAAACCAACGGTGTCGCTGTGATACGCCTCTGGTCGAAAGTGTTCGTGAAAGGCAAAAAATTCGCCTTTGGGTGGAGCCTCTGATGTAATTTTCGTCGGCGATGCGATGGAGCGCTGATAATAGTTCGGCGCGTTCGTTGAGCCGCCTCTTTTTTTCTGCTTGGACATCATTCGGAGGACGGCCTCACGACCTTGTTGGTGTTTCGATAACGTCGTATTTTTAGGCACGCTGGCACCATCTCTGGGATCGATGTAAAACTCTTCAGCATCATCGCCACCGCGCGCGCCCGTTTTCATGGATGAAGGCGATGAAGGCGATCCCATGAATGTTCCAATTCCAAGAGTTTTGTCAAAGCGAGGTGGGGGTCGTGTTTGTGGCATGAAGTGCATGTCTTGATTCGAGAAGCGTTCCTGTTTTTGCTGTTGGTGTGGAGATTTCGAGTGCATCGGAGATTGCAACGGCGAACGCATATTCTCCACCGCGGTGGTTTGCTTACGTAATTTAAACTCGTCTCCGTCGTCTAAAAGTCCCGTTCTGCACGCCTTACGAGCTTGCACGGCGTCCTGCCAACGACTCGTCATAATATCACTTTTGTTCTTCCGCGTGTCGTTGCGCTTGAACAACAGGGGATCTTCGTCGTCGTCTTCATCGAATAAGTTGTTGTCGTACTCACCTGGCATCGCTTCATGTATATCTTCTTCGTCGTTTGCTTCTTCCTCTATGCTCTGGAACGCTTTCATCGGGCATCCACACAAACGCTGACAGGTTTCGTAGTCTTCTCTCGTAAGCTTTCTTTCCCTGACCACTTTGTCAACCTCCAAACCGTGCTCGATCAAAACTAAAATCGTGATGGCATTAACGTACGGAAACAAGTCATTTAAAGCAATTTCCCACACGCTAGATGACTCACTTGGTAAGAAGGCGAAGTTTTTCTCCGCAAGATACGGAAAACAGTCATCGTTTGATTGCATCTTGTCTTCGTTACAAGGTGTAGCGGTGGCGGCTTCAAACGTTATCGCCTTGAAAACAGCATCGATAATATTATGTTTCGGAGAGAAAGTCACGTCGATATCTATTTCATCTTTGACTACCTGATAGCGTAACTCGGAAACAAAGCTCTCAGCTTCTTGTGCATCTAAATATTCCGGGTCAATCTCGAAAATAAACTCCGTCCAATAGAAGGATCTCGAAAGAACTTTTGCGCAACGAGATGCCAAGAAGAAGACTTCCTGTAAATCTCCACTCTGAATCTCAAGGGTGTCGCGCATTCGGAACAAACAAATAGCCCTCACTCCGTCTTTTGTCGTGATCAAAGAGATTATTCTTGCGTATATCTCTTTTACGTTTGGATCGGCGATACGATCGAAAAGTCTTCGCCGTATAACGCGAGCAAGGTTTGATTGTTGAACTTTTACTTCAATTCGATCAATCATACTCGAAGAGTGTTTGCCTTGAAGGACAACAAGTTTCGTTTGTTTCACGCCATTAAGCGTCGCGTGCTCTGAAACATCAGCGGTAGATTTGTCAACCGGGATAATATCGTCAAATCCTAAGATATCATCATCTATGTATTCTCTAACGTTTTTTTCGTCCTCTTCCCAATCAATGTTGGACTGCGGCATCTTAAATTCATCCTTTGTGCGCAAGGTCTGATCTCTTTGACTGGTGCACGTACTCATAACCACATCAGTTTTAAAGATTTTTATTGCACCATTTCTCTCGATTCCGCGGAAGCGTTTCGCATTTATCGCAGTCTCGACAATGTTCTCAGCGTTTCGACTTGGCGCGTAAAATACGACGATGGAAAAATCCGAGACTGGAAAACTCGCTCGTATGAAATGCTGCTCCAAGACAATCAAAGCATCTAGATTGTGCTTGGATACAATTCTACGCACCTCCGCTACGAATAATCTTTCTTCTTGTTCCGATTGTCCGTCATGGAGAAACTTTTTCGACGGGAGGCAATTCACTCGACCGCCGATGGAGTGGATGTATTTCACAATCGGTCCGATTGCTTTAAGTTCAGGAACAACGACGAGCATCTTTGTGCGACCGGAACCATCTGACCTACATTCTCTCACAAGTGGTTGTAATCCACCAAGTTTCGGGTTATCGAGCGATTCACCTCGTTGAACGCTGGAAACGGCAGCTTCTAAAGCTTCCTCGGCCTTGGACTTCGTTCGGATGAATATGGTATTATTTGTGCCTGAAGACGTGTGCGTTTGGTTGTTCGCGCACCTTAGCTGTAAATTCGCAACAGTAACACCATAAGCCTCTAAAAAATATGCCACAGATAGCAAATCCTTCAACCGCCTCCAATTCGCTGCGGTATCGATATGGCCTGCTTGGCGCTCGCGTTCTTCAGCCTTTTCCATCCTCGATACGTATAAATCGTAATCGATTCTCGCGTCAAATGTCGGGACGGCGCTATCGAAATGGACTGGTATTCTTTCACGAACGGTATAGTATTCGTGTGCAATTGTTTCGATCGCAAAGCCGTGTGGGTGTTCGGGAAGACGAAAGGCGGAAAATTCTATCTCTGGCTGCTTTTCGTTCTCTCTCTTTTGCATCGCCGTTCGTGGAGAAGCAAAGTTCAGCTTTGTCTGAAGATGGTGCTTTGCGACAGTTCCGGGAGTTTTTGGGCGCGAAGCGCTGGCAATGTTCTTACTGCCGCTACCATCTAGCGGAACGTCCGTGGTTGTCGTTGTTTTCTTCGTCTTTTCCTCATTCATATTCGATTTGTAGAAATCGACGGAATCTTGAACCATCTCTTCACCTTCTTGAAAGTTCACAGCGAGGAATCTCGGAGAGATAATAATTTGCTTTTGATGCTGTTGCTGAACCGCGCGAATAGGCGACTGAAAATCACCTTCAGTAGTTACTGTGCCTGGGAGTAGCGGGCGCTCAGGAGAACGAGAAAGAGGCGCTGGGTTCGGATTAATGTCTTCGGTGACTGCATTATTGTGTCGTATCGGATAGTTCTCCTCGACTGGCAACATGAACGAAGGCAAAGTGCTCGTCTTTACGACCATCTTTCGATTTTCAACGTACGCATCGATATCTTCAATCTTAGAAGTTTTAAAGAGGGGCGCACGCGTCTTCTCGTCCTCGCTAAGCAAACAAAACTTGCTTTCTTCGGAAACATCGGAAACTTTGATCGCCTTCCTCTCTTCATCGCATATTGGCCATACGCATTCCAAAAACGTACGTCTAGGTTCATCAACGAGAACTGGTAACTCTAAAAACGCTCTGTTTTTTGCTTTCTCTCGCATCCCTGCTCCGCCCGCGAAGCAGTCAAACTCTCTCTGAGCCGGCGGATGCACGTGGATCGTTTGCAATAAATTTTCGACGCAGTCGAGCTTAGCTAACGTCCCCGCGGGAAGTTCATAGAGCTGTTCGCGCTCCGCGCGCGAGAAGAAGTGCGTCTGTCTTCTCAACGCCCTGCTTCCAATCTTCCCATCGTGGTCTTCATCGTCGTCGTCCTCTTCGTTCTCTCCGTTCTCATCTCTTTTCAAATCTCGTTCAAACCGTCTGGTTTCTTCCTCGAAGATGTTTTGCACTGTATTTTGCATCCGGGTAATACACGGTAGTTCCAATTCTCTGAACACCTCTTTACGCCTTCTCTCCATAGCTCTCGTCGTCTTCTCAACCAGAACGTTTTCACCTGGGAACATCTCGCCGCCACTTGTCATCGTCTTCATCTTCAACTCTGTCTTCCCGAGGAGCATCGACTTTTCGTCTACTTTTTCTTCTTCTTTCCCTCCTCCTCCTCTTTCAAAATACTCCTTCGCGAAGCCTTGCCTCTCGATGATCGCGCACTTTTCCTTCGCCGCTCTCGATACATACTCCATCGGTTCTTTCTTCTTCTCCGGAACGTACAAACCAATTCGCGCTTCCTCCAACTTGTCCGGGGGAATCTCCTCGTACACTCTTTCTTCTCCGTCGTTGTCTTCTTCTTTTCCTTCTTCTTTCAAAAAAGACGAGGAAGGAAAATAAAAGTCCTTCGGCGTCTTCGGCACCTTGATCGTCACATATCGCATTATGCTCTCTCTCTCTCTCTCTCTCTCTCTCTTTCTCTCTCGCTCGAGCTCGCGCGCAAGAAAAAGCGCCACGCGCGTCTCTTCTTCTTCTTCTTCTTTTTCTTCTTCTTCTTCTTCCGCGACCGCAACGACGACGATTTTAAAGAGTGAGGACCAGTCCTTCTTCCTCGACAAAAAAAGACGAATATTTTCAAAAAAGGCATTATATTTAGGGTATCATACGTCCGTCAATTTTTTTTTCATAGGTTTTTTCTGTCGGAAATGTGCTCACGCATTATCATCTATCATCTGCGCGCGCGCTCACGAGTACACACCCCTCTCGCGGCTCGAACCACGCGCACGTTTGAACGAACGGGGACTCGGCGCGGTCGTGCCGATTTAAGAGAGAGAGAGAGAGAGAGCGAGAGGAAGAGAGAGCGAGAGCGAGTCGTCGGACTGGATACCCACGTATCTGCACGCGAAGCACAGCCGGCGGGTAAGAGAACAGATAAAAATGACGTCTTCTTCGGTGATGATGATGCGCTCGGCGACGACGATGCTATCCACCGGTACCACGCGCGAGGCGAAAATAAACGCTTCTACGATGCGCAGTCAACCTTTAGCGCGTCGTTCGAGTTCTTCTATCGTTCTACTGCCGCCGACTGCTTCTGCGTTGGGGGCGTCGCGCATCGCTTTGGGTGACGACGACGGTCGTGATGATAAACAAGACAAACAACGGCAACGTTTGGTTCGAACGGAAGCGACGGCGACATCCCAAGCCTCCACTGACGAGGAGGAGGAACCGAAGAGAAAATCGAGGTTCGTGAGAGGCCCAGATGGGAAGTTGGTCAGACGCGACGGGACGACGCCGAGTGGTGGCGATCGAGGACCTGGAGATGGCGGCAGAGGAGGCCGGGGAGGTCGAGGCGGCAGAGGGAGAGGTCGAGGCGACTCAGAAGGCGGCCGAGGTGGCGGCAGAGGAGGAGTAGGAGGATATCAGAGCAGAGCTGGACCAGGTGGTGGTGGAGGCGGCCGGTTTGCGCCCTCAGGGCCCTCGGGGCCAGAGGGCGGAAGAGGAGGAAGAGGAGGAAGAGGAGGAAGAGGTTCTGGGAGAGGCGCTGGTAGAGGTTCTGGGAGAGGTGCCAACAAAGGTGCTGGGAATAAGTTTGACCGACGCGTGCAAGACGGTACCCGCCGAGGCGGTCGACCGAAAAATGCAGCGTTTGGCGGCATGGGTGGGTCTGACCGTTTGAAGAAAGGGAGAAAGAGTAAAGCGCAGAGAGTGCAGATGAGAAAACTCCAAGCCGAGGAGGAGAAGGATGTCGCGGTGGAGCTCTTAGTCGTTCCGAAGGAAGGCTTCATGATCGAGGAGCTCATGTCTGAGTTGGCCACAACGCAAGCGAATATCATTAAAATCTTATTTATGAAAGGCATCGCCGTGCAAATGGGTCAAATGTTAGACAGAGATGCGGTGGTTGCAGTTGCCGAGGATATGGCGGTGGAGTGGATCGATGAAGATGAAAAAGGCGTCACTCACGAAGCCAAGAAAACCACAAAGTTTAACACGGAAGAAGACGAAGAATTCTTAGAATCTAGACCGCCAGTGGTGACAATCATGGGACACGTTGATCACGGGAAGACGTCGCTTTTAGATTACATTCGAAAGTCAAAAGTTGCTGCCGGAGAAGCCGGAGGTATCACACAAGGCATTGGTGCCTACCAAATCACAACTCCAGTTGGAGAAGACGAAGAAGAAACGACAATTACATTTTTGGATACTCCAGGTCACGAGGCGTTCTCAGCCATGCGTGCGAGAGGTGCGAGGGTGACGGACATTGCCATCATCATCGTCGCTGCGGACGATGGGTTGAGACCGCAGACGGAGGAAGCTGTGGCACACGCGCAAGCAGCGGAAGTGCCGATTATTGTTGCCATCAACAAAATCGATAAACCAGCTGCAGATATTGAGTTCGTGCGCGGAGAAATGGCTAAGGTTGGTTTAACCTGCGAAGAATGGGGCGGAGAAACGCCGATGATTCCTATTTCCGCGAAGACTGGTGAAGGCATCGATGATTTGCTAGAAACTATCGCCTTGCAATCCGAAATTAGTGAACTCTCCTCCAATCCGAATAAATTAGCGTTAGGTTCCGTCATCGAAGCGCAGTTGGATAAACAGAGAGGTTCGATTTCAACTTTGTTAGTCCAAGCTGGTACTTTGAAAGTCGGTGATCCGGTATCCGTCGGAGAAGTGTATGGGAAGATTCGCGCCATGGAGTCCGCCACTGGAGAGAAGATTGAAGTCGCTGGACCGTCGATGCCAGTCAGTGTTCTCGGCTTGAATGGCGTCCCTGTAGCTGGAGACGAGTTTACAGTCTGCGAATCCGAGCAAAAAGCGAGAGAAAGGGCTGAAAAAGCTACGGAGGAAGCGAGATCATCTCGTCTTGGTGCCGTCTCCGGTAACGTTGCAAGTTTGACGAACATTTCCGGTATGACGGAAGAGTCTTTGCAAACGATTAACTTGATTCTTAAAACGGATGTTTCTGGCTCGACGGAAGCGATTAAAGCTGCGTTGTTGCAATTACCTCAAGATCGCGTGCAATTGAGATTTCTCATGTCCTCTGTGGGCGAAGTGTCCGAGTCTGACGTTGATTTAGCTGCCGCATCTGATGGCATCATTCTGGCGTTCAATACGCCAGCCTCCGATCGTGTCGAGGATGTTGCTAAACGCGCAGGCGTCGAAATAAGATCGTACAATGTCATTTACGGATTGATTGACGAAATACGAGACGCCATGGAAGGTAAATTGTCCGAAGTAAAGGATGAAGTTCCGGTTGGCAAGGCGGAAGTGAAAGCAGTCTTTGGTGGCGGATCCGCCAAAGTTGCAGGTTCGTTAGTTCTTGAAGGTAGTATTAAAAAAGGAACTTTCATGCGCGTTGTTCGAAAAAGAAAAGAGGTCTTCAATGGTAAAGTTGGTTCTTTGCGTAGATTTAAAGATCCGGTGAAAAAAGTCGACTCGGGCGAGGAGTGCGGTATCGGGGCCGACCCGGAGTGGCCCGATTTCATGGAAGGCGACATCATCGAGTGTTTCGACTTAGTTGAGAGAAAACAAACGTTAGAATCTGCGTCTGAAATGCTCAAAGAACAAGTCAAGGAGTATCGTAGTAAAGATGAGGAGAGGGCGGCGAAAGCGGCGGCAGAGTTGGAGAAGTATCAAAAGAAACGTGGCGCCGAAACGCCTCCCGCCGCGAAAAAATGAAAATCAAACTAACACAGGACGCACACACACACGTCATCTTAGGCTAACAACAAGTAAAAACATAATTAATACGAGTACTATATTGAATGCACCAATCATAATAATTACACCACAGTAACCATCCATTCTTCCATCGGTTTACCTCTCTTTTACCAAGTTCGCGGTCCTTTTTGCTCCATTGTCTTTTTTAACCCACACTTCGCAAAAAACATGTCGGATGACATTCTTCTCAAACAGATTCTTGGTCCGTTCAAGGAGTATAGAAAAGTGCAGCCAAAAGAAGAAGAGACGATTGATGACGGTACAGGAGTGATTAAAGTGTTGTTTTTTCCAGTCGATGACATTAGTGCCAACGAATTTGGTTACGAGTGGAAGATGAAGACAGTTAAGGATGAATTTTATGGAACAACGTCAAAAACAGGGGTTCTGCGCAGTCTCTCGGAGGAAGAAGTCACGACACGAAAAGGCATTCGAGTATCTAACAAAGATGGTGGTTATCACTCTACGCCAGATTTTTTACAGAGACTAATAGATGATGAAATAGATGATGATATAGCGAAGAAGCAAGAGATGGCAATGTTTTTCGGTCGATTTCTTCGTTTTCTACGAAAACACGTGGAATCGTTTCCATCGCTGAAAACTCCTCCTCCAATTACCACTTCTTGGATAAACAGACTGAGTGTGAATAACAGCAACGGTTTGCATAATCACGCGGATGCGAAGCTTAGTGGAGTGTTTTATTTCGAGGACTACGAAGCTGATGTAGACGCGGAGTGGAGAGGAGCAAAGGAACCTCGACCTGGCGATTTGCTATTACGGACAGCTTCATCCGCGAAGCGAAAGAACGAGACTGTAGGAGAATGGTGCGAGTATGTCGTCATTCGACCTCAACGAGGAAAACTCGTCTTGTTCGAGCCCAATTTGTTGCACGGAGTAGTACCTTCGCACCGAGAGCGATTTTCATTAGCAATGAATTTCGGAGAGAAGAATGTGAGTTTTGAAGATCCCAACGAGGGCGGAAAGAAAGTAACCGTAAGACCAATTAGCCTCGACAATAAACCTTAATAGATATAGCCTGTCTAATAGCACGCTCGCATGCAAAGAATCATAATATAATTGAATATATTTACATTTCGTTCAAATTTAGCATCGAACTTGGACGAACCGCCATGTTTGTCCGTTCATCTTCATCGTTATCGTCCTCGAGTGAGGCGTCATTGACTCTTTCCGCGTTCAAACTTTGATACTTGCACGGATTCGATGATACGTCAGCTTCTGCAACGCTAAATCCTTGCAGTGAAAAAGCAAACATTGACGTCCCTGCGCCGAGAAGTGCTCCGACTATCACATCTTCTGGATGATGCCACATGTCGCGAATACGCGTGATGGCAACTCCAACTGCCACAGAAAGCGGCGCTAAGCTAATCAAAACTTTCCAAACGAACGCCTCTGTTCGCTCTGTTATGTTTCTATGTTTCTCTTGGTTGGTGGCTCTGCTAAAACATTTCAAATAATACATCAAATACAAACTCAAATAAAATAATCCGGAAAAAGACATGCTCGTGTGCCCGGAAGGGAACGATCTCCTTCCTTGCCTCACGTCATTCAATAAATTTTCGTTCTCCAAACTCCCACAATCTGGTTTACCGTACTCCTTCCACACAGGTACAGCATCCGCAGCCCCCCAACACCTAGCCGCAAAATCCGGTCGATAGTTCCCACATGCTTGTTTCACAGAGTTGACAAACACGAATGATATCGCGACCGATAACAGCAATCCAAAACTCGCCGCCGTGCCTCTCGCTCTTCTCGCCGATCTGTCCATTTTCGAGCACAAGAATATGCATAGTAAAGGTAACACGATGCTTAAAAATGGTAGCAAAGCGGTCGGGACCGCGTTCGGTTTCATCGGATATCGAAGTCTATATAACAAACTCTCGTTGAGGAATTTCTCGTACGGCTCAGAAAACTCTAACGCGAAGCCAATGGATAATAAAACCAAAAGAAGTGCGACATCAAACACAATGCGATATCGCACGTTCAAAATGTCCGATATGTTATTATTGTTCCGCATGGGTTTCGTTGTTCCTCGAGTAGTATTCCTATCAACAACAGTAACGCTTTCGTCTTCTTTTCCACTTAATATCTCCAAAGATACGAACGACGACGAATTCCGTCGCGTTCTTTTCGTTAACGAGTAAAGAGAAGAGGACGAGACGTTTCTGTTCGACGTCAAAGGAGACTCGAAGTCGTCCTTTTTGTTGTTGCCCGGCAGATGGTGCCTCTTCGGCGCGTGAGACTCGATGATTTTTTCCTTTCGTAAGTTGATTATAAACAAAATTATTCTGATGTTTTCCCCTACTCCCCCTCCACACAAAAAGAGAGAGAGAGAGCGAGAGAAAGAAAGAAAGAAAAGAGAGAGTAATAACACCATGAAAACAACGAAACCGTTCTCTCTGACATACGTTCGGTACCCAATACACTCTCCGTCTCTCTTCAAAGGCAAACTATTAGCCATGGCATCCTTGTCTCCGATTTTCACAGTCGCGTTTACGATAGTGCATTTCCTTTCCCAACGAGAATTGTTCGATTTCGCGTTAACTGTCGGAATATTCCTAAACGAATGCTTGGCGCAAACGTTAAAGCATCACATCAAAGAAGATAGACCAAAGACGTGCCAAAAAGTTGATTTCTGCGACACGCACGGGATGCCGAGTTCGCACACACAGTTGGCGTTCTTTAACAGTATGATGTCGGTTTTAGTGTTATGGAGACGGCGGAGACACGTGAAGAAATATCGAGAAAACAGAGAAATGATGCACGCTGCTGATGTCTTATCTTCAGTGCTTTCGATTTTGACAATTCCATTGGCATTCGTCGTGGCGTATTCTAGAGTCGAATTAGGGTACCACTCGATCGAACAAGTCATCGCAGGTGCCATGATTGGATTAATGTTTGGATCTATGTGGTTTCTAGTCACGACGAGAGTGTTCGCGAGGCAATTTTCAGAGATGGTCAAAGAGGAGGACGAATGCACGGGCAACGCTGGAGGAAGGAATAATGCGAAGAGGAAAAGGCGAAAATTTGGAAAGTTTTTGAGAGAGACATTGAACATGAGAGACTCGTCGTTGTGCTCGAACCCTTTGGCACTTTCAAGAGAGAGGGTGGAGGTGGAAAATTTCGCATTTCCTATGAAAGATGTCGTTGGTTGGGTGAATAGCCCATCTTTGAAGAAAGTAGAGTAGTTTGTACAGATTTGAATTTACCTAGTTATATATATATATATATACGTAAACTTAAGTATAACAGGTAGGTATTGTTTTTACAACAAGAGATAATCATGTATATTCTTCTTCTATTTTTATTCGCCGACGTTCAAGATCTTAATCACACTCGCGTTTCCGATTCTGTGCAAGGCGACAATGGAGTCCCCTTTCTCGCAATACCCGGAAACTTTCGCGTACGATACCGCTGCGGACAATATTTCATCCGTCGTGTCCGTATCAGTCGCTCGCGCAGACCCTTCCGCCAAAAGTGGAATCAAACCTCTCGTCAACTGCGCTTGCTTTGCCGGTGTCTCGCCCGAACACGTCCATGTCAAAGAGTCCGTTGTCAACGTTGGCACAAACACCGTCAACACCGGCACCTTTGGCCTGTACTTTGCCACGAGCCTCGCTGTGCTCCCTCCGTGCGTTAAGACTACAATCAAGGCCGCCCGGACTTTTTGCGCCGTGCGAACCGCGGATGAAGCCAAAGATTCTAACGGCATCATCGGTTTCTCCACTTGTGCTAAAATAGCTTTGAACAAGACGTAATGGTCTATGGACGCCTCAGCTTCGTTACATATTTTAGACATGACTTTCACTGCATCTACTGGGTAAGACCCCGCAGCAGTTTCACCAGACAACATCACGCAATCTGTTCCATCCAAAACCGCATTCGCGACATCCGTAGCCTCCGCTCTCGTCGGTCGTGGGTTTTGTACCATCGATTCTAACATTTGCGTCGCGGTGACGACTGGTTTTCCAGCTGCATTGCACTTTTCAATCATCAATTTCTGAGCCAAGAAAATCTTCTCCGTTGGAATTTCCATGCCTAAATCACCCCTGGCGACCATAATCGCGTCCGAGGCGGCTAAAATATCGTCAAAATTTACTAAACCTTCCTGGTTTTCGACTTTGGAGATAATTTGAATCTCTCTTCCTTCCTCACCCAACACCTCTCGAATGTTTCTCACGTCCGAGCCTTTCCTGACAAAACTTGCCGCAATAAAATCCACCTTATTCGGTAACCCCCAATCTACGATATCTATGCGATCCTTCTCCGTAATTGTCGGTAAATCGACAATCACCCCGGGTAAATTCACATTCTTCCTCTCCCCGAGCATCGCCGTGTTCGTGCACACTGCTTGCACCGTCCCATTCGCGACATCGCAGGAAAGTACCTCCAAAACGATCGAACCGTCGCCGATTAAAATTTGCGCGCCAGGAACGACATCTTCAGCTAATTTCTTATAGGACATCGCGATCGTATTTTCGTTCCCAAGCGCGCTGTAATCCGTCGTCAACGTCACTTGCCTCCCTGCGGTTAACAAGACCGGCTTAGAATCTTCCAACATCCCAGTTCTAATTTCCGGTCCTTTGGTGTCTAACAACACCGCACACATCAACTGAGTGTTCGCACACGCCTGCCTCAGAACATCCAACGTTTCTTGGTGGTATTCGTGCGACCCGTGCGAAAAATTAAATCGTGCGACGGACATGCCGCTTCGCAAAAGTTCCTCCAAAACGTGCAACTCTCTCGATTTCGGTCCCAGCGTGCAAACAATTTTGGTTTTGCATCTCAAAAGCTTCCCGTTGCGCGCGTCGTTCGAATCCGAAGCCGGGTGGATCGAGGACGCGTTCGACGTTTGCCCGAGTATATCTTCGATCTGAACGTCCATTCTTCTTCTTCTTCTTCTTCTTCTTCTTCTTGTCCTTAATTAATTAATTGAATTGAAAACGTTACGATCGAGAGAGAGAGAGAGAGAGACCAAAAAAAGCCGGTGTTCGTTTTTTTTTTGTGGGGAGGGAGCTCGGGGAGCAAAAAGTCGATCGAGGAGGCCCAATGAAAAAAATGCAAAAAAAAGGGAACAAAAAAAAAACAGCAGCTCTCTAAACCCTTCCTTCCTTCAAAAGGAGTCATTCCAATTGCGTTCGGTTTCACCACCCCGCGAGTGATAAAAACAACGCAAACCAACGATACCCACGGAAGAAGAGATGCCTCCAAAGAAGAAAAAAGGTACGGCGCACGTCTCCGAAGAGAAAAGCGCGCGTTTCGCGACGCGCTTCTTCGACGCCGCGTTCTTCGCTCCCTCCCGTTTGAAACGAGCAAAAGAGTGGGCGATTCCCCGCCGTTGGATTTGAATTCTTCTCTCGGGAGACGTCGCTCCTCGCGCTTTCGCCGCGCATCGCGGAAAGACTGACAAAAAATTCTCTCGCTGTACTCGCGTTCGATGCGTAGGTGGCGCGAAGGCCAAGCCAGCGGCGAAAAAGAAGGTAAGATGCGAGGCCATCTTCGCGTTCGAAGGAGATTGAATTTTCGCTCCAAGTCGAATTTCCAATTCGATTGGATTGAATTGGCACCATCGCGCGATGAATCAAAAAAAGAGTCGAATTTTCTTTTTTGTCCCGTTTTGAAACACTCACACCTCTTTTGTCTCTCTTTCTCTCTCACCAACTTTACGGGGTCTACACTAAAAATAAAAAAGCCCGCCGTGCCGACGAAGAAAGCGCCAGTGAAGAAAGCGGCGCCAGCGAAGAAAGCGGCGCCGGCGAAAAAAGGGTCGCTCGATGCCTCCGAGGACGACGAAAAAGCCGCTGTTGCTCGTCCGCAACAACCCATCGCCAAACGCGATAGCTTGGACCCGTCGCGTAGCTTGGACCCGTTCGCGTTCACGCCAGATGAGGGGGACGACGCGACCAAATTTCACTTTTCTGTCTTGTGCAAATTAAAAGATTACAACATTCCGTTACAATTAGATATTGAGAAGGACGGAAGTATTGGCGCGTTGAAGAAGAAGATAACAGATAGGACGGGAGGGAAGTTGGCTCTGAATGATATGATTTTGACCATTGGCGCAAACGTGTTGAAGAGGAACATGACCGCAAGGCAAGCTGGGATCAAAAACAATGTACAAGTGATTTTGACATTGAAAGAGGATTTAGCGAAGCACGGGGCGTATCTTCACGACGACCGCGACATGTCTCAAAAAGAGGTGGCCGATAATTTACGTAAAGTGGGCGTAGAAGTCCCCGTCGTAGACGAGATCAATCCGGAGGATAAAGTGAAATCACAACAAAAGAAACCGTATCGCAACGTCACTGGTAAAGCGAAAGATCGCGAACGATTTACTGAAGAAGAGGTGAACGCGTTGATAGACGGCGTTGCAACATACGGGTTAGGAAAGTGGTCGGAAATTCTAACTCAATCGTTTGGGCAATCGGAAAGAACCGGGGTGGATTTGAAGGACAAGTGGCGCAACTTGACGTTGGCCGCGAGTCGACCTCCCGGGTTTACGTTTCGAGTGAGTTACATGAACAAGGAGTTGTTGGACCGCGTACGACAAGTAAAACGTTCAGTGGAAGAGAAGAAGCAAAGAGACAAAGCGGCAAGAGAAGCGGGGCTCAATGGACGCGGAGATTTGGGCGCGCAAGCTGCACAAGAAATACACGGCGATTTGGACTACTAAAGGAGAAATATAAGCAAATTTCATTCGTTTGTAACAGATTTATACAAAAATTCACTTCAATACTGTGTCATACTAATACAACTACTAAATATACATATGGTGGTATAAAAACTCCAATAAATCTATCCACTCCTCTATTTAACCGCTTTCGTCTTCTCTGCAATACTCTCCATCATTTTTTTGAACATTTGCATTTTCTCGTCGGTTAGTCTATATCTCTCTTCAAACTCTCTCTCGCGAAGCGTCAATACTTGATCGAAATACTTACATACGCTCGTCGCCGCGTCTCTGCACAACGCCACGCATTCGAACACTTCCATCTCGGTCATTTTCCCACGCATTTTTGTTCCTAACAGTATCGTTTTGTCTTCAGTTTCTTCGTTGATTAAAAATGCGCACGTCATCGACGCTTTCGCTTGTGTTTCTTCCTCTCTCGTTGGGTCGAGCACGAGTGAGAGTTTCCCATCCTCTTCACCAGTTTTCATCAAACACGCGGTCGCGCTGCACATCCATCCTTTCATCTCAATTCCAGATAAGATTAACGCTAAACCACAGGCGTTTAACGCGGACGAGAGAAAACTCCCGTCGTTTTTCAACTCTTGTATGCTCACGATTACACCAAGCGAGGCGTTTTTTTCCAATTCAATAGCCGCCTTTGCGCACGATTTTATAAACCGTTCCATCGTTATTTCTGTTTCCTTCTCTTCTTTGAGCCGATCATCGAATTCGTTGGTGGACGAAGAATCATCGGGAACGAGTTTACAGTAACACTCCACAACTAATCGCTCTCCGTCTTCTTTGTTCTGAGAGAGCGACGAGAGGTGCAGCTCTCGCGGGCCTTGAATTCCCGCGAGAACTTTCGTCTCGTCCGAGTGCCATTCGCACGAGGCGTTGGAGCGAGTGATGGTGTTTAGAACGCAGTGCTGGGTACGCAGCGTGTCGAGTAATCGACCGTCTTCGCGAACGACGCGCCCTCGTGGTGCACTCGTCGGTCTCTTTTCTTCTTCTTCTTTGGGAGGGGCCCTTTTGGGGCTCATTGCCAAAAGCGTCGTCGTCGTCGAGAAAAGTCTCGATGATGATGATGATGATGACGATGATGATGATGCGCGTTTTAAAGTGTCAAAAATGTGTGTTAAGAAAGGAAGCAAAATTCGGTTTCCAATTGTTGTTGTTGTTGTTGTTGTTGTTGTTGTTGTTGTTGGTATCGGTATCGTTTTTAATACAAGTTATCTACGTACAAATGCCCTCCCACGATCGGTTCCCACAGTTGATTGATAAACACCGCCAGCGGTTGCAGGACGGTCCCTATGAACACTTGCGAGAGTAAAAACACGACAATAACGACGACTCCGTTGGCTTTACCGTTCTCTTCGATGTACCAAGGTCGAGGGTTCTCCCCGTCTTTGTCCGTGTACGGCGTCGACTGGTAGTCGATGAGATTATTCGGCGGCGACGACGACGTCTTTTTGCTCCTCATCTTCTTCTCCCTTTGACCTTCCACGCTCGCGGCGTCTTCGGCCCGCACGTAAAGTCGTCGTCGCGTTCGGAAATTGCAAGGCGATGATGATGCCGTTCCGATTTTTAAAGGTGTTCGCAAAGAAGACGACGACGACGATGACGACGATGACGACGACGAAGAAGAAGAAGAAGAGGGGGAAAGAACGCGCGCGCCAGAAGAGGCGATGGAAGAAGAGAGGAGCATCGTCATCATCATCCGCGGGGTGCGATTTTTCGTGTCGCGCACTTTTCAAGTGCCGCGAGAAGCGTGGAGTTTTGCAAGCGCTCCCGGAAAAATGGAGAATTGGAAAATCATCATCACTTTCTCGGGCGTCGTCACAAAAGATACAAAAAGAAATCTCAAATTAAAGTCGCGTAAAGCGTCGAGGGCGGGAGCGCGAGCGAGGCGAAAATGAGAGGCAGACTCTTCTCTCCGAGACATCCGTCGTCGTCGTCGTCGTCGGCGGCGGCGGCGCTGTCCTCGAAGGGCGGCCTGCTCCCGTCTTCTTCTTCCTCTTCTTCTTCTTCTTCTTCGAGAGGTAATCGATTCGCGATGCACTTACGATCGAAGGATACTTTACTCACGCTGTCGCTGTTCGCGTTGAGCATGGTGTTGTTCGCTTTGCCGAACTTTTTGTTGAGCGAGGATGCGAGCATGGAGAGTGGTAGTAACGCGAACGCGGTGGAACCAAAGGCGATGGCACACATGGCGCCGCAACACGAAAGAGATAGCGAAGGGAGAACGAGGCCTTCAACGCCTCGACGAGTTTTTTCTTCCCCTAGTGGGAGTTCGAGTCGAAAATCTGGAAGCAATAGCGGCAGTAGCGGCGTTAGTAGTTCGAACGAACAACAAAGAGCCTCGGATGGCGGCATATATAGACGCATGTATAATCTCACCGAACCTGAATTAGACGAAACCATCAAAGGTACTGTTCTCGACGTGAAAGTTACCTTGGACGCGCTCCCGTGGATTGAAATCGACCCAAGAGTTCTACCCACTGGATTACACCAACGAGACGCGTTCATCACGCAATCCAACGCTAAGAAATTTCGATTCGAAACGTTACCGAAGAGGTATTTAGCGAGCGATTTCGATGCGATTAAGTTACGGTTTAAAGATGTTGATTCGAAATTGTCGGATTCGAGTTGCGCTTTAGTCGGGTCGAGCGGGAATGTCGTGGGGAGGAATTTCGCGAGCGCGATTGAGTCGCACGATTCGGTGGTTCGACTGAACCAAGCGCCCGCGGATTCGTCTTTAAAAGGTAGTGGTGGTGGGAATAAACACACGCAAACGAAAGATGTCGGAGAACGGTCTAATTTTAGAGCCTTGTCGAAGCCGTGGATCCACAAGTATTCGCTTCCAGAAAAAGGCGGTTTGTCGCCGGCAGATTTGCCGTTGGAGTGGGGTGCGAATTTAATTTTGACCGGCGCGACGAAAGGTATCACGTTGCAATCTTTTGGGTTGGCGCAAGCATTGAGAGAAAAATGGCGACGAACGGACGTGCAATTAATCATCGTCACTCCGAGGATGGAAGCGGCGGCGAGGGATTTTTTCCAACTGTATCGATGGAAGCTCGAGAAGATGGGTTTTACTTTGAAGACGAAAGGGACGCAGCCGTCGGTTGGATTTGTCGCCGCATTCTCGTTGTTGCAAGTGTGCGATCGCATCTCGTTGTATGGATTCGGTCGAAGCCATTCGGATGGGTCAAAGCTGGAAAAATACAGATACTTTGATTCTGGGAAAGGCCGGTACCCACCAACGAGGGAAATCGTGAGCACGGGGATGGACGTAGAAGTGGCTATTTTCCGAGCGTTAGCGAGAGAAGAAAAGGTGATCTACTGCGACGACGGCGAGGAAACGACCATGGAATGCGGCACCTTACACTTTCGTAACAAAGTCTTTCCAAAATCATCATCTGCTGCTTCTTCGGAAGGAAGCGACAACGACGATGATGCGGGAGAAGAGGAGGACAACCCCACCAATGACGTCGAAGACGATGCTAACAATAATGAAGAGGAAGACCAAGAAGATACCGCTCCAGAAGAAGAAGAACAGAGCGAGGATGTACCTTCCAACGGCTGGGCGGATCTCGTGTAAAACAAGGTATAGTAATAGTCAGTAGAATGATAGAATTTTAATTGAAGCGCTCGCGCGTAGTAAATATCTTCAGTTCGAAACTCAGGGTGAACGAACAAAGATTTAGAGAGAAGACAACGACATGTCTTCTTCTTCATCGTCATCGAAAGTCAAACTGTACGCGGACCTTGGCGATCGCGCGCGAGTGACTCCCGGTAAAGAGTCCGTCGTGAAATTGGTCGTGTCTCTTGGCGATGCGTATAATCAGACACGAAGCAACGCGCACCAATCACCTACTGCTGCGCTGGGAACAAATCTAAAAAACGATGTTTTCCCATTCGTTGAAAACATCGAAGTCGAATGGCGAGGGATTGAACGACTGGACCCGGTTTGGGTGCAACCCAGTGGTGCTAGTAGTAGTAGTAGTGCCATACAGAACTCGTTGAAAACTGGTGAACGATTCATCGCGCGTTCGCCACCCGGGAGCGTGTTAGAAAACGTCCTCTTACAACCGAACGAACGACACGTTTTGAAGTTTACGATTCAAATACCTCCCGGGTTACCACCTACGTACAGAGGTCAGATATGTCGGTATTATTATTACGTGATCTTTTCGTGCAAATTAAGAGGGGAGGTGGATCCTATTGTAATTGAGATGCCTTTAAAAGTGCATGCTGGACTGAAGCCGCCGAAAAGCTTGGGCGGGACCCCTCGATTTGAAGATTTGAGAATAAGCGAGCATTTAAGCGGTAGTCATAATAGTGGATCTAATGAAAGTAGTACCACGAGAGGTGTTGTTGGTGTCATCGGAGGAGGGAGTGGACCGGTGACGCCGAGAGGTGTTTTGCCGTCTTGGTCAGACAGGTCATCCTGCGATACATGGGGTGACGGTGTCGACATGGAGTTGCGCCAGGCGACGTTGCACGGCGGCGACGCAGATGAAAGTTTGAGAGAGTTTGTGGAGATGTCGAGAATACGGAAATTGCAACAAAGAACGTATGCGATTACGACAGCGAATAAATTTGTATGTAAAATAACGCCGACGAACCCATTACCGGTGATTGCTTGCGGTGAGTTGGTCTCTGGCGTGTTTGATTTTGAAAACACGAAGCCAGAGAGTATGGAGACGATGCCAGTACAATCTTATTCATGGACGTTAGAAACAGAAGAGGTTGCGCTGAATAGTATTGAAGGTGGTAGTTGTAACGGCAGTAGCAATAGTAATGGTGATGATTCTTCAAAGTTGCCAATTTTGCGCAAGATATGGGCGGAAGGCTCGGAGTGTGTAGAACACATTCGTCGAACATTCTTCTCTGCATCGGTTCCGTTAGAAGCTCCAGGGTCGTTTCGAACGACGAAAATAGAATTGGCATGGGTGCTTAAATTTGAGTTTAACGTCGGTAGTGATAAAGTCGAATGGCGATATCCAATTGAAGTGATGAGTCGAACATACGCCAAGAAAAGCAGAGCTATATGATTGTAGTAGAGTAGGTCATAGAAATAGTTTATAGATTGCAATATGGCTAATATGTGTACCACGGGTAATAAACGTACATAGTTTTATTTTTATGCTGGCAACGGTTCGCCCTCGGGAGCCAACGCTTTCCAAAGCGCTGGAAATGCCTCCAGTGAGCTCGGTTGCACGCTCAAAGAGTTCAGTCGAGATGCGTATTCCGTAACATCCAAATGCAACTGCTTGAAGATTTTATCTGTGTCGCTCAATTTGCCACCTGTCTTGGTCGCGTCGCCCGCTGTGGCAGTACCTTTGCCTTGTCTATCTTTCAAACGATTCAAACTCGCTTCAGTTTTCAGGACAGTAGCAACTAAGTCACCTGCCATTTCCGCATATTTCTTCGTCACGCCTTCGCAGACTTCTCTCGTCAACTCTTTCGCGGCTATGGGAGACAGACGTCTAGTTCTTTGCGATTCTTCGGAAAATTTCGAAAGCGGTTGCAGTAACATTGGCACAAAGTGTGAGTGCTTGCTCGGGGTTGGTTTGTTTGTCATTCGAAATGTTGCTGTGATACCTTTCAGTTGCTTCAACGCTTCGGTGCATCGTTCAGTCACTATGAGAGCGATGGCAGATGTGATTTTCGGCAGGAATTCATCAAGCGTTGCCGCGCCTAGTTCCAGGCACTGACTCGTCGCTTTTGTAGCAGCTTCGCGATCTTCCGGGTCCTTAATAGCACCGCCTACTCTATCTGCCGCAATTTTAACTAGCTCTTCCTTTACTTTTTTAGAAAACAGTTCTACTTCCGATCGAACCGTGGCGAGTTCCTCGCAACCAGCCGTGGCGCCCCATGTGTTCGAACTCGTCGTCCGTCTCGTTGCTGTCGCAGCCGAAGAAGAGGTCGTATCGTCCGAAGTACTCTCACTTTTTTCCGCAGCGGCATTAATGAGCGCAGTTTCTTCCAAGTATTCAGTTCCAACCGAGACCCACGCGCGATATCGCGACACGATTTGTGCTGCCAGACGAACGAATTTGTCCGCCTGAGCCGGTACGTACACGTCGTCCCCAAAACACCGAACGGCGTTTCGAAACGCCGCTTCCGAAGCAGCAAGAGAGAAAACTCCTGGAATGTCGCTAATTTCTTGATGCTTTTGTGGTGATTTTGGAGACTTCGGGGGTCCATTATTCTTTGGTGACTTTTGTGCCGTCGGCGTTGTTGCGTCTTCTTTTTTCACTCTCTCCAATCCTGGTTTCGTGAGAGTCGCATCTACGTCACCGGCAATCTCTTGGAAGCGCAGCGTGAAGTAAACGCTCAAATTCCATCGTTTGTGAAACGCGCGCAAAGCTTCTGAATCTAAGAACTTCTCCGCCGCGACTTGTGATATCGTCTCCGATTTCGCTTGCAAAGCCTCGATGAAGGCCATTGAAGCCGCGTAGTTTGAGATGAATGCCTCGGGTAGGCCAGGAGAAAAAGAACTTGGTCGCTTCTCGTGCAATTGCGCGTCAATTTCAGCTAAAACAGAGCCACCTAAGAAATCGCAAGAAGATTCAGACGACGAAATATCTTTTGCAACATCGAGAAGGAAAGACACTGCGTCGACAGCTTTTTCCGAGCAATTCTTCAAAATTTCCGAAACGTCCTCCCGAGTACCGATACCAGCGGGTGCTGGAGCGCTCTCGGTGACCTCAGACACGACTGGTTTCACCAACGTATTCTTGACTGTTTTCTCAGCATCGCTTGAGCGTCCGACGGCTTGGTACGCTTCCAGTAGAAACTTCAACGACGCGGACGATTTTAGTTTCGTCCCCGAGACGCCAGCTTTTTTGCTCTCTTTGCTCGCATCTAACAACACAGCCGCGAATGTATCGTTGAGTTCTTTCAATAACGTCTCGTCGCAGCTTTTCACGCGGTCGCTGAGTGCTCTGATTTGTTGCGAATCTTTACCTTGAGAAAGGAAGAACTTTAATCTGTTCACCTCGCTGGCAACTCGCGACAAAATTCGCGCCCTCTCTTCCGTGGAGTTATGTCCGTCACTTCTATCATTATTATTACTACTCGTTGTCGCATCCGACCCTCCTTTTCTCGGTGACAACGCGCTATTTTCGTCACCCAGAGTATTGTCTGAGGAAGAAGCGTTTCTTTCTGCTCTCTCCGCCGAGGCTAAAAACGTTTTTGATGGGCGCAAGAATTCTAATCCTTCTCCATCCACGTCCATATCAATATCCGCGTTAGTTGCCACGAGAATACTCGTCTCGCTCTCATTGTCATCGAACCGCTCTTCTCCTACAAACTCAGCCTTACTATTATTATTGCCCTTTCTCTTACTCTTCTCTCCATTGTTGTCATCACCCTCCATCGTCCCAAACTCCTCCAAAAGCCGTTCTACTTTACTACACACCGTCGTCGCTTCCATTATCAACTCCAACGATTCCCTCTCTCTCGCCAACTCATCTCTCCTATCTAACGCGTTTTGCAATTTCTCTAACTCTTTCTTCACCACGTCCCTCGCCTCTTCGACTTCGCCTTTTAAAACTTCCAAAGGTTCTTTAATGTCCTTCACATATTTGTCCACGTCCACTAAATCCGTCGTCAGCGCCACAAAATCTTTATAATCTCGGTTGACCATTTCGACTAACTTATTCTGTAACTCGTCCGCGTACTTTTCCACTTCTGTGGCTAAATCTTCCGGGGTCACGAACGGAGACATCTCATCGATGTAGACGTCTGGATTGAAATCATCCTTCTCGAAAACGTTTGGGTCGAACCACGCCGGTCGAGCGTTTAACGACAGCTCTTTCGTCACCTCTTCGAGGGCGGAGTAGTCTTCCTCGTCTTCCTCCGGTTCTTCTTTCTCCGGACCGGAGGAAGAGGGCGCTTCGTTCGTTTTCTTCTTCTTCTCCTCCTCCTCCTCCTCTCGCTGGTGTTGTTCTCGACTCGCTTCTTCGATCATCGCGCTCCCAAAATTCTTTCTCTCGCTCGCTCGGCACTCCCTCTCTCTCTCTCTCTCTCCCCGACTCTCCCGGGCAGGTGCGTTCAAATCGACTCGGTCGTCGTCTTGGTCGTCGTCGTCGTCGTCTTCTCTCTCTCTTTCAGACCCGCGCTCGCGTCGAAGCGTTTTCTTCTTGTTTTTTTAAAGTACACGAGACGAATTCAATACTACTGATGATGCGCTCTCGCGTCTTCCCCAATGTCTCCCCAGTATTTAGGGTTTCAGAAAAAAAAAGGAGTTCTCTCCCTCTCTCTTTCTCTCTCTTTTCTTTCTTCCGATTGATTGATTGATTGATTGATTGATTTGTCCCATAATAGGCAAGACGAAAAGTACTCTCTCTCTCTCTCTCTCTCTCT